>Ga0268257_1001884_pt1 | contig 16453 bp, 14 predicted proteins | sample AgamicAtPrz_FD_200249 | JGI IMG/M metagenome (GOLD analysis project Ga0268257, IMG submission 200249) | Agave microbial communities from Guanajuato, Mexico - At.P.rz (v2) (version 3) | ecosystem: Host-associated > Plants > Phyllosphere > Phylloplane/Leaf | place: Guanajuato, Mexico | collected... | reverse complement strand
CCACGCCGGCGCTGGCACTGCTGCTGTGCCTGCACCTGGGCGCCGTGATTGCGCTGTTTGCCACCCTGCCCTACGGCAAGTTTGCCCACGGCGTGTTCCGCACGGCTGCGCTGCTGCGCCACAACACCGAAAAGCGCGAGCCCAGCCCCATCGGCCTGGGCGCTGATTGAGCGAAGTCCCATGACAGGCACGCCCGCCGTGCCTGCTTTCAAAAAAATCAGCCGGGATACCGGCATTCCTTTCCGACCAAGGAGACATCCCATGATGAACAAACGCCATTTCCTGCGCGCCACGGCCGTGGCCGCCTCCCTGCTGAGCCTGGGCTCGGCGGCACAGGCCGCACCCGACTGGCTGCCCAACAAGCCCGTGACCCTGGTCGTGGGCTTTGCCGCAGGCGGCGCCGCCGACGCGGCGGCGCGCATGATTGCCAAGAAGCTGGGCGAGAACATCGGCCAGACCGTGGTGGTGGACAACAAGGGCGGCGCAGGCGGCAATATCGCCCACCAGTTCGTGGCCAAGGCACCGACCGACGGATCGGTGCTGCTGTTCGGCTCCATCGGCCCGCTGACGATTGCGCCCCACATCATGAAGGTAGGCTACAACCCCTTCTCCGATCTGGCTCCCATCTCGGGCGGTGTGAACTTCCCCAATGTGCTGGTGGTGCACAAGGGCGCGGGCGTGAAGAACCTCGCCGAGTTCGTGGCCAAGGCCAAGAAGAGCCCCGGCAGCGTGGACTATGCATCGACCGGCGCGGGCTCGGCCTCGCATCTGGCAGGCGAGTTGTTCAACCAGCGCGCCGGCGTGGAGATGGTTCACGTGCCCTACAAGGGCGGCGCACCGGCCCTGCAGGACCTGCTGGGCGAGCGCGTCACCTCCTACTTCGCCGCACCCCCGACGGCCCTGCCGCATGTCGAGACAGGCAAGCTGATTCCGCTGGCCACCACGGGTCTGACGCGCCCCGCCTATATGCCCAATATCCCCACCGTGGCCGAAGCGGGCTTCCCCGGCTTCGAGGCGCTGAACTGGTATGCCTTCGTCGCCCCCGGCAAGACCCCCACGCCCGTGTTGGATCGCTGGAACCTGGAAATCGTCAAGGTGCTCAAGGACCCCGGCGTGGCCGAGGCGCTCAAGGTCCACGGCCTGACGCCCCAGCCCACGACGCGGGCCGAGTTCGCGGCCTTCATGAAGAAGGAGTACGAGCAATGGGGCAAGGTGGTCAAGGAACGCAAGATCACCCAGAACTGAGTGCGTGTTCACGATCTGAGAGCACAAACCCGCTCCCGCCGATGGCATAGCGCGTGAATTGGGCGCAATCCAGGTCAGGGCGGCGAGCAAGGGCCTCGCTGGCCGCACCTCACCGGCCGCACCGCCCTGCAGCGAGGCCGTCGTCCCCCTCCCTCGCAGCGAGAGAGGGCGCCGTGCAACGGGCGCCGTGCCACGGGGAAGCCGTACAGCCGCTCAGACGGTGATGGGCTTTTTCTCCACGGGAGCCGCAAAGCCCACGCACAGACGGTTCCAGACATTGATGCAGCCGATGGCGTAGCTGAGCTCGACGATTTCGCGCTCGCTGAAGTAGGGTCGCAGGGCCTCGAAGTCCTGCTGCCCGGGATGGGCCTGGCTCAGCTGGGTGCAGCGCTCGGCCCAGTTCAGCGCGGCGCGCTCGCGCATCTCGAACAAGTCCACCTCGCGCCAGACCACCACGCTGTTGATGCGCTGCAGGTCCTCGCCGCGCGACAGCAGCTCGCGCACATGCATGTCCACGCAGAAGGCGCAGCCGTTGATCTGCGAGACGCGCAGATAGACCAGCTCCAGCAGCTGCACACCGAGGCTGGAGCGCGCGATCTGGGCGTTGAGACCGGCCTGCGCCTTGTAGAGCTCGGGAGCCAGCGCACGGAAGTCCAGGCGCGGCGTGGGGATGGCAATAGGGCTGGCGGTGGGGCTGGCGGTGGGGCTGGCGGTGGGGTTGGCGATGTCGGCCATGTGAATACTCCTTGAGGGACATTGCAGGCCCGCCCCTGCGGCCGGCCCATACCTCTTAGACGCGGCAGCGCTGCGGTTTGTGACAGGCTCCGCCATCTATCTCCGGGCTATCAATAAACATAGCTGTTATCGCTCATTAATAAACGAATTCAACAATAAAACTATCTGAATTTGTTGATTGACTAGCGGTAGCAGCTATTGTTTTTTGCCTTCTGCGACAAACCCAGCCCCTCAGGCAGCCGGCACCAGCACGCGGGTCAGCTTGTCCGGATTGCGCAGCGTGTAGATGCGCCGGATCAGTCCGTCCTCGACCAGCAGCGTCTGCACCGACTCCACCTGGCCGTCCACACAGCGCACCAGACCCGGCAGGCCGTTGACCCGCGCCAGATGCAGGGTCTGCTCCTGCCCGTCGCGGCGCAGACGCCGGGCCGTAGCGAAGTACAGCAGCGCCAGGCGGCGCCCGGTCTCCAGCACGCGGCCAAAGGATGCCACCTTGCCGCCGCCGTCGCTGATCAGCGCGGCATCGGGCGCGAAGAGCGCCTGAATCTGCGCCAGATCGCCGCCCCGCGCAGCCTGGGCAAAGCGGCGCAACAGCTCGGCATGGGCTTGTGCGGGCGCCTCGAAGCGCGGCCGTCCGGCCTTCACATGGGCACGCGCGCGGTGCACCAGCTGGCGGCAGGCGGCCTCGCTGCGGCCCAGCGCCTGGGCTACTTCGGCATAGCCAGCATCGAAGACCTCACGCAGCAAAAAGGCTGCGCGCTCCTCGGGCGTCAGTTGCTCCAGCACGAACAGCAGCGCCGTGGAGACATCGTGTGCCTGCTCCAGCAGCTCCTCGGCAGAGGGAGCGGCCTCGGTCCAGGGCTGGACCAGCGGCTCGGGCAGCCAGAAACCCGCATAGTGCTCGCGCTCCACGCGCAGGCGCCGCAGCCGGTCTATGGCCAGCCGCGTGGCCGTGGTCACCAGCCAGGCCTCGGGCTGGGCAATCGCGGCGCGCTCGCTGTCCTGCCAGCGCAGCCAGACATCCTGCACCAGATCCTCGGCCTCGGCCCGCTGGCCCAGCATGCGATAGGCCAGCCCGAACAGACGCGGGCGATTGCGCTCGAAATCCTGCAGTCCCGCATCGGCGGACGGCGCAGTGTGGGAAGTGGGGCTCACGTGATGTCTCCTGCAAATAGGCCAGGGCCAGCCACCCAGTGTGACAGGCACCAAGCCCTAGACGCAGAACGTGCAGCTTTTGTGACAACGCAGCCAAAAACTGGCAGAGCCCAAGCCAGGGACGGCAAGCAAGGGCCTCGCCGGCCGCGCCGCCCCGCAGCGAGGCCGTCGTCCCCCTTGGGGGAAGCGGCGCAGCCGCTCAGGGGGGACCTCAATACCCCACCGCGCACCCATCCTTGCGCGGATCGGAACCCGCGATGTAATGCTCGCCGTCGCGCAGCACCAGCTGGGCGCCGCCAAAGGCGAACACGCCGTGGCCGGTCTCGATGCTGACCTCGTGCCCGCGTGCGCGCAGCTGCTCAACCACGGCAGCATCGAAGGACGGCTCCACGGCCACTCCCTTGCCGCCGGTCACGCGCCAGCGCGGTGCATCGGCCGCAGCCTGCGGGTTCTGGCCGTAGCGCAGCACGCGCAGGGCCATCTGCAGATGGCCCTGGCTCTGCATTGGGCCGCCCATGACGCCGAACGCCATTTGCGGCGTGCCGTCGGCATGCATGGCAAAGGCCGGAATGATGGTGTGCGAGGGGCGCTTGCGCGGGCCGACCTGATTGGCATGACCGGCCTCGGTGGTAAAGCCGTGGCCGCGGTTCTGCAGGCTGATGCCCGTGCCCGGCACGACCACGCCCGAGCCGAAGCCCATGTAGTTGGACTGGATGAAGGAGACCATCATGCCGCTGGCATCGGCCGCCGCCAGGTAGACCGTGCCGCCGGGCCGGGGCGCGCCGCAGCCCGGTGCGCCGGCCAGCTTCGGGTCTATGAGACTGGCGCGTTCGCGCAGGTAGTCGCGGTCCAGCAGTTGGGCGGGAGTGACGCGCATATGGTCGAGGTCGGCGTTGTACTGGTGCAGGTCGGCAAAAGCCAGTTTCATGGCCTCGATCTGCAGATGCACGCTGTCCACGCCGTCGAGGTCTTGCTTGCCCACGCCCAGCTCGTCGAGCATGCCCAGCGCCATCAGCGCCGCAATGCCCTGGCCGTTGGGCGGAATCTCGTGGATAACCGAATCGCCGAACTTCTGCGACACCGTGCCCACCCAGTCGGCCTGGTGCGCGGCCAGATCTTCCTCGCTCATCACGCCGCCGCAGGCCCGCGAATGCTCGACCATCTTCCTGGCCAGTGCGCCGCGGTAAAAGGACTCGCCCATGGTCTCGGCAATCTCTTCCAGCGTGCGCGCATGGGCTTCGCTCCTGAACACCTCACCGGCCCGGGGAGCGCGGCCACCAGGCAGAAAGCACTCGGCAAAGCCGGGCTGGTCGCCCAGTTTCTTGCCGCCCAGCTCCCAGAGCGTGCCAATCGTGGGCGAGACCGGGAAACCGTTGCGTGCATAGTCGATGGCGGGCCGGGCCACCTGCGTGAATGGCAGCTTGCCGAAGCGCTTGGACAGCGCCACCCAGGCCGACACGGCGCCGGGCACGGTCACGGCATTCCAGCCCTTCTCCGGTATGCCGCCCAGCTGGGCAAAGTAGTCGGGCGTCCAGCCCGCAGGCGAGCGGCCCGAGGCGTTGAGGCCGTGCAGCTCCTTGCCGTCCCAGACGATGGCAAAGCCGTCGCTGCCGATGCCGCAGCCCGTGGGCTCGACCACGGTGAGCGTCATCGCCGCGGCCAGTGCCGCATCCACGGCGTTGCCACCAGCCAGCAGCATGGAGAGGCCAGCCTGGGCGGCCAGCGGCTGCGAAGTGCTGACCACATTGCGCCCCAGCACCGGCGAGCGGTTCGAAGCATAGGGAAGCGTCCAGTCCTTGATGAGGTTGGTCATATTTAAGTCCGATCAGTGATTCATGGGCGCCGCGCTTAACACTGACACGCCCCAGGCCAAAGGCATCGAGCAAGGGCCGCCTCACGGCAGGAAGCGCCTAGCCGAGGATGCCGTCCCCCGGCGCAGCCGCACAGGAGGTTGCATATGTCATTCCAAAGTAATGTTGTTGTCCCTGATGACCTTGGCCCAGCGCGCGCTGTCGACCTGCACCATGGCCGCGAACTGCGCGGGCGTCTGCGGCTTGGCGGGCTCCACGCCCTGCTTGGCCAGGCTGGCGATCACCTCGGGATTCTGGATGGCGCGGTTGAAGGCCTGGTTGATTCTTGCAACCAGCTCGGGCTTCATGCCGGCCGGGCCGTAGATGCCGAACCAGGTGACCGAGGAATAGCCTGGCAGGCCGGATTCGGCCACCGTGGGCAGATTCGGAGCCTGCGTGCTGCGCCTGTCGCCGGTCACGGCCAGGGCGCGCAGGCGGCCGCTGGCCACATGGGGCATGCCCGTGGGGATGGAATCGAACAGCAGATGCACCTGGCCTGCCGCCAGATCGGTGATCGACTGCGCCGTGCCCTTGTAGGGCACATGGGCGAGCTGGATACCGGCCTGCGCGGCAAAGGCGGCGGTGTTCAGGTGCACGATGGTGCCATTGCCGCTGGTGGCGTAGTTGAGCTTGCCGGGGTTGGCCCTGGCATAGGCAATCAGCTCCTGCACGCTCTTGACCGGCAGCGAGGGCGTGACCAGCAGCACGCTGGCCGCGTCGGCCGCGTGGGCGATGGGACTGAAATCCTTGTCCGCCTTGTAGGCCAGCCTGGGCATCAGATGCGGCGAGATGGCATGCGTGCTGCTGGTGGTGAACAGCAGGGTGTAGCCGTCGGCCGCCGCCTTGGCGGCCTCGGCCGTACCTATGGTGCCGCCGGCGCCGGGCCGGTTGTCTATGACCAGTTGCTGGCCCAGCTCCTGCGATACGCGCTGGGCAATCACGCGTGCCACCAGATCGGTGGCGCCGCTGGCCGGAAACGGCACGATCACGCGCACCGGTCGGCCGGGCCAGACCGCCTCTCCCTGGGCCAGAGCCGGAAAGGCCAGCAAACCACCGGCCACGGCCACAGCGGCCTGAAGCCACTGGCGGCGCGTCGTTGAAACAGTAAACCGTGCCCGCATGGCAACTCCCACAGAAATGGAGGGCTGGCCGCTGCCTGGCGACCATCGAACGGGAGATCTTAGAAAACCGGGGCATTTGCCGCTATCGGCAAATTTGCAAGCCATCGTTGCCAAAACAGCAAACCGGGCACAATGGCGCTTTGCTCTCACCGACTGTCATGCCCGAGTCCCGCCATTTGCTGCTCCAAGACACCGCGCTGCGCTACTTCCACGAAGTCGCGCAATGCGGCTCGCTGAGCGAGGCTTCGGCAAGGCTGCATGTGGCGGCCTCGGCCATCAGCCGACAGATTGCGGCATTGGAGGCGCGCCTGGGCACGCCGCTGTTCGAGCGCCACCCGCGCGGCATGGTGCTCAACGCCGCCGGCGAGATCCTCGCCGATCATGCGCGCCGCGCGGGGCTGGACGCGCAGCGCGCGCTCGACGAGATCAAGGCATTGCAGGGCCTGCGCAGCGGCAAGGTGCGCATCGTCAGCTCCGATGCCTTCGCCAGCGAATTCCTGCCGCGCCTGTGCGCGGCCTTCCAGCGCGAGCACAGCGGCATCGTCTTCGAAGTGACGGTGCTTCCCACGCACGAGGTTTCCGGTGCCGTGCGTACCGGCACGACCGACATAGGCCTGTGTTTCAGCCGGGCCCCCGAGCCTGGCATCGCCGTCGCCTGCCGCGTAGCCGCACCCGTGCTGGCGCTGGTGGCATCCGGCCATGAACTGGCGCAGGAGCGCAGCGTGGCACTGGCAAGGCTGGTGCGCTATCCGCTGGCATTGACGCCACCCAGCACTGCCGTGCGCCAGCTGCTGGATGCAGCCTGCAGCCGCCAGGGACTGATGCTGGCGCCGGCCCTTGAGAGCAATCACGGCAAGACGCTGCTGAACTTTGCGGCCCAGGGCACGGCGGTTGCCGTGGCCAGCGAAATCGCCGCCCGCGACATGGTGGCCACAGGCGCGCTCGTGGCCGTGGCGCTCAGCGACCGCGGCATGGATCTGCGCGATATCGAGGTTCAGACCCTGGCCGGCCGCACGCTGCCACATGCGGCACAGTCCTTTCTGGAGCTGTTGCAGCTGCGCCTGCCCGCCGCCTGGTGAAAAGACGGCCGGAGACCTCGGCTCAATCCGCCTTGGGGCGCAGCACCAGCCAGAGCGACAGCGCAATCAGCCCGCCACCCATGGCATGAGCGATGGTCAAGGACTCATCGAGCAGGGCCCAGCCCCAGAGCACGGCAAACACGGGCACGATAAAGGTCACGGTCAGCGCTTTTTGCGGGCCTTCATCGGCAATCAGCCGGAAATACAGCACATAGGCCAGAGCCGTGCTCAGCAAGCCCAGCAGCGCCACATTGCCCCATGCCAGCAGCGGAGCGGCCTGCAGCCTGGCCAGCATGCCGGGCTCCAGCGCCATGTCGATGAGCAGCGCCGGCGTCAGCACCATCAGCGCGCCCAGCTGGCTGATGAAAACGGCAGCGCGCGTGTCCACGGACGCATTGGCACCCGCAAGCCTGAGCGTCAGATAGCTGGAAAACGCGTAGCAGACCGTGGCCACAAAACAGGCCGCCATACCGCCCAGCACGGCTGCGCCGAGATCCAGCGGCCCGGCCTGGGCCAGCACCGCCACGCCGCCAATTCCGAGCAGCACGGCAGCCACACGCGCGGGCGTAATCGCCTCGGCAAACACCAGCGCTCCCACCACGGTAGCAACCAGTGGCGTGGTGGCATTGAAGATGGCGCTATAGCCCGATGGCAGCACCTGGGCCGCCAGCGCGTACATGAGAAAGGGGATGCCGGAATTGATGACACCCAGCCCCAGCAAGGGCCAAAGATAGCGTCCTGGCCTGGGCCGGTAGCCCATGGCAAACAACGCCGCGCCAAGGCCCAGCGCCGAAAACAGGCCGCGTCCCACGGCCGTGGGCACGGCCCCCAGATGGGGTACGGCCACGCGCATGAATAAAAAACTGCCGCCCCAGAGGGCGGCCAGTGTCATGAGTCGGATCAGGCTGGCTACAGACATACAGGACATTGTGCACAGCCCCGGCCTGCACGCCTGTCACAACTGCCGAATGCCAATATCAGTGAATCTGCACCAGCACATCGTCCAGCGTGGCACCGGCCTCTTCGGGCACCGGGCGCGTGAGCTGCGGCACCTTGTAGATGCTGGCATCGGCATGAATGAGGCCTATGTCATAGCGCTGGCCGGCCAGATAATCGCCCACCGACTCCAGCACGATGGGGCTGCGGTGCAGATGCTCGGTGGCCTTGAGTTCGTCGAGCGAGAGCCAGACGCTGCGCACGATGCCGTCGTCCAGATGGCGCTGGGCATGGTGCATGCCCAGATCGCCCGTGAAGGCAAAGCGCAGATAGGTGATGTCCGAGCCCGTGCGCGTGCGCACAAAGCGGTTCATGTAGATGCCGACCAGGGCCGTGGGCGTGAAGCTGTAGGCCGTCTCTTCCATGACCTCGCGCACACAGGCATCGACAGGGCTTTCGGAAGGGTCGAGATGACCGGCCGGCGTGTTCAGACGCAGTCCATCCGCCGTTTGTTCTTCCACCAGCAAAAAACGGCCATCGCGTTCGATGATGGCCGAGACAGTCACATTGGGTTTCCAGCGATTGGGCATGGCCGGCATTATCCTTGTCCCGAACCGACGATGTGTCAGATAAATCCCACCATATAGAGCGCTCCTTCGCCGTAACTGGCCAAATGTTGCTGCTGCGCAGCATTTGTCACGGATTCGACCGCATAGCCTTGACGCTCCCAGTAAAGCCGCGAACCCTGCACCGAAACCAGTGCCGTGCGCTGCACGCCGCGCGCTCTGGCCTGCGCCTTCAGGACCTGGACCATGCGCCGCGCCAGGCCCTGGCCGGCTGCAGCCTCGGACACAGCCATATCGTGCAGATAGAGCACGCTGGCATCGTCATATTCGGCAAAGTCGCCGTTGAGCGGCGTGATGGCTCCGGGGCGCGACCAATAGGCTGCCAGATAGGCCACCAGCTCTCCGCCCTGCTCTGCCGCCCAGGAACAATGCCCGGCCGTCCGCAAACGGCGCACAAACACCTCGCGCGGCTCCGAAAAGTCCGCACCATAGCAATGCTGCTGTATGCGCATCACGGCATCCACATCGTCCGCGCCCAGCGCACGCAGCTGAATTGGCATCGACCCCGTCATCAAAAACTCTCAAATCAATAGCTGCCAGCGCTTATCAGTCAATGGCTGACGGCCAATTTCAATCAAAATCTGGCACATAGCTTAGCAAGCCGTTCATCTCGCAGCAGTCTGTAGGCGCTATCGCAATAGTAATGATTCTCAATTGGAAATGCATCGCCATCCTCCCTACCATTCATTCATCGCACAGGGAGAAACAGATGACACGCTTGATCAAGACATTGCGCCAGAACCAGCTCACGCTGACCAAGACCGCCAGCTACTACGTGATCCACATCACCGTCGCCGCCTGCGTCGCCTATGCCGTGACCGGCAATCTGATTGCCTCGCTGACGCTGAGCCTGCTCGAGCCAACGGTCCAGGCCTTTGCCTTCTTCTTCCATGAAAAAGTCTGGGAGCGCCGCCTGAAGAAACGCGAGCAACAAGCGCTTGCCGGACAGGCACTGAGCGCCTGAGAGCCGTCTATGAACACCGACCAGCCCACCACTTTTACGCAATGGCTGCTGCAGTCCCTGGCCATGCTGGGCGACTGCAACGGCCATCTTCATGATCTGTAGAAATCATGTGAACAAGCCTTTTGATAAGCCATGGGTAAATATTGAATATCCCAGACTCTTTGTGAGCTTCTGATCATTCACGCCAGAAAATCATCCGAGCCTGACTCTCCGGCATCAGAAAATACTGTGGATAAGTCATGCGGAAGATGCCAATTCGGACTCGCTCCCATGGGTTTGCGGCTATTTGCCAAACCGGGCCCAAGGCCAACAATGGCCGGGAATCCAAGGAGTTCCCATGCAGCTTGCAGACCGCCAGACATCCGCAGACCTCGCGCGCCACGACGAACAATGGCTAAGCGCCCACTGGATGCCGTTCACCGGCAACCGCAACTTCAAGGCCAGGCCCCGCATCATCACGGGCGCACAGGGCGCCTACTACAGCGATGCCGATGGCCGGCGCATTTTCGACGGCCTCTCGGGCCTGTGGTGCTCGGGTCTGGGCCATGGCCGCCGCGAGATCGCCGAGGCCATTGGTCAGGCCGCGCTGCAGCTCGATTACGCTCCCGCCTTCCAGTTCGGCCACCCGGCCTCGTTCGCGCTGGCCAACCGCATCGTGGCGCTGATGCCCCAGGGGCTTGAGCATGTGTTCTTCACCGGCTCGGGCTCGGAAGCAGCCGACACCTCGCTGAAGATGGCGCGCGCCTACTGGCGCGCCAGGGGCCAGGGCACCAAGACCCGGCTGATCGGACGCGAGAAGGGCTATCACGGCGTGAACTTTGGCGGCATCTCGGTGGGCGGCATGGGGGGCAACCGCAAGATGTTCGGCCAAGGGATTGAAGCCGACCATCTGCCTCACACCCAGCCGCCACCGGGTTCGTTCTTCAAGGGCCAGCCCCAGACCGACGGGCGCGCCCTGGCAGACCGGCTGCTCGATCTGATCGCCCTGCATGACGCCAGCAATATCGCCGCCGTGATCGTGGAGCCCATGTCGGGCTCGGGCGGCGTGGTGATTCCGCCCGCCGGCTATCTGCAGCGTTTGCGCGAGATCTGCACCCAGCACGACATTCTGCTGATCTTCGACGAGGTCATCACGGGCTTTGGCCGCCTCGGAGCGATGACGGCGGCCGAGGCCTTTGGCGTGACGCCGGACATCATGAATATCGCCAAGCAGGTCAGCAACGGCGCCCAGCCGCTGGGAGCCTGCGTGGTCACGCCCGCCATCTATGAGCAGTTCATGGCGGCCGGCGGGCCGGAGTACATGCTGGAATTTGCCCACGGCTATACCTATTCGGCCCATCCCGTGGCCTGCGCGGCAGCCATTGCGGCACTGGATCTGCTGCAGCGCGAAGACGGCCCGGGCCGCGTGCGCGCGCTGGCCCCCTTCTTCGAGCAGGCCGTGCACAGCCTCAAGGACGCCAGGCATGTGCTGGACATCCGCAATATCGGCCTGGCGGCGGGCATCACGATTGCATCCCTGCCTGGCGAGCCCGCCAAGCGCCCTTATGAGATCGCCATGAAATGCTGGGAGGCCGGCTTCTATGTGCGCTACGGCGGTGACACGATTCAGCTGGCGCCGCCCTTCATCAGCGAGCAGGCCGAGATCGAGCGGCTGATCAACGCACTGGGCGATGCGCTGCAGGCCACTGACTGAACTATCAAATCAGTAGCTTCAATCGCTTACCTATAAAGCGATTGAAGCATTTTTCATCCAAATTCAGGAAAGCTGTGCCGCCAGGGCTTCGAATTCGGCGACAGGCACTTCTTCCGCGCGGCGCTGCAGATCGAACTCGCCGGCAAAGCCCTTGGCTTCCAGCCACTTGCCCAGGGTGTTGCGCAAGATCTTGCGGCGCTGGCTGAAAGCGACCTGCACCAGCTCTTCCAGCAGCTTGGGATCAAGATCCGCAGGCTGCTCGCGCGGAATCATGCGCACCACGGCACTGTCCACCTTGGGAGGCGGATTGAAGCTGCCCGGCGGCACGAACAGCACATCCTCCATGGCGTAGCGCCATTGCAGCATCACCGACAGACGGCCGTAGGCCGAGGTGCCGGCGTCCGCCACCATGCGGTCTATGACCTCTTTTTGCAGCATGAAATGCTGATCCTGCACCACATCCACCTGCTCCAGCAGATGAAAAAGAATGGGGCTGGAGATGTTGTAGGGAAGGTTGCCGACCACACGCAGCTTGGCCACGCCCAGACGCGCAGCCAGCGCACGGAAGTCCACCTTGAGCACATCGGACTCGACCACATCGAGATCGTCGCGCAGACGCAGACGGGCCGCCAGGTCCCGGTCCAGCTCGATGACGGTGAGCTTGCCCAGGCGCTCGACCAGGGGCTGCGACAGCGCCATCAGGCCGGGGCCGATCTCGACCATGGGTTCGCCCGCCTTGGGGTCGATGGCCTGGACGATGTTGTCGATGATGGCGCCGTCGGTCAGGAAGTTCTGGCCGAAGCGCTTGCGGGGAATATGTTTCATGAATGCGAAAGCGGTGCCTGGGCACCGCTTGGAATGAGGGGGAGCTCCGATGCCCGGTGCGCAATGATGACATTACCGGGCACTTCAAGCGGATTGAATGGGCTTATTGGGGCGGCTCGCGGTATTCCACGAAGGCCTTGCCGCGCAGTTCCTTGAGCCAGGTTTCGTAGTCCTGCTCGGCCTTGCGCTCGCGCACCACGTTGCGAACCATTTCGCGCTGCTCGCGCTCGGTGAGCTTTTCCTGGCGGCGCTCGATCAGCTGAATCAGGTGCACGCCGAAACGCGACACCACGGGGTTGCTGATCTGGCCCGGCTGCAGGTTGTCGAGCACGCGTTCAAACTCGGGCACGAACTGGCCGGGCGAGGACCAGCCCAGATCACCGCCATTGCGCGCGCTGCCGTCCTTGGAGAACTCCTGGGCCAGTTGCTGGAAGGTGGCCTGGCCGGCTTCCACGCGACGCTTGTAGTCCTCCAGACGCTTGGCCGCCTGGGCTTCGGTCATGCCATCGCCTACGGTCAGCAGAATATGGCGGGCGTGGTTCTGCGTGATGTATACAGGTGCTCCGGTCTGAGATTTTTCCAGCACCTTGAGCACGTGGAAACCTGCGCCCGAACGGAACGGACCGACGATGGCACCGACGGCCGAATTGCCCACCTGTTGAGAAAACAGCTCGGGGTAATCGCTCATGGGGCGCATGCCCATGGCGCCGCCCCCCTGACCGTTGGGTACATCCGAAAATTCCCGCACGGCGGCGATGAAGTCGGGATTCTTGCGCGCCGCTTCTGCCGCCTGCTTGGCCTTGGCCTCGCGCTCCGCCACCACGGCAGGGCTGGCATTTTCAGGCACGGTGATCAGGATGTGGCCCAGATTGGCTGCCGCACCTGCAGCCGCATCGCCCGGACGCTTCTGCTCCTTGAGATAGCGATCGATGTCGGCTTCCGCGACCTTGACGCGACCGTCCACATCACGCTCGCGCACGCGCTGCATCAGCATCTGGTTGCGGATCTCCGAACGGAACTGCGCTTCGGAAATCCCTTCGGCCTTCAGGCGCGACACCAGGCCGGCCTTGTCGGTATTGTTCTGGCGCGCCACATTGGCCACGGCCTGATCGACCGTCATGTTGTCAATGTTGATGCCCGTGTCCTTGGCTTCCTGCAACTGCACGCGCTCGACAATCAGGCGCTCCAGAACCTGGCGGGCCAGCTCGCTCTGGGACGGCAGCTGCCCGCCCTGCTCGGTCACGTTCTGCGCAACGCGCGCCATGCGCGCACGCACTTCGTTATTGGTGATGGGCTCGGAATTGACCACGGCCACGATGTAATCGGCCGAGCGAACACCCTGTGCGGCTGCCGGAGCCTGACGCCCCGAGGGCTGGGCCGTAGCCTCCAATGCACGCGAGATGGAGGAGTCATTGCCAGCCTTGGCCTTGCTGCCGGGACTCTTCAGGCCCTGGGCCTGCACACCGGCAGCCATTACAGCCAGTGCCACGGCAACAGCACATGCATTGGATGTCTTGGAGAAAAAACGCATGAAAAAAGCCTTGATTAATCGTAATTGGTAAAGCGGCTGGGCGGAGTCACCGCCTCACGCAAATATTGGTAGCGCGGCACATTCTGCTTGAGACTGGAGGTGGGGTCGGCACCAAAGCTCAGGCGCGAGAAGCCCACGAACTCCATCTGGAACAGCAGACGCAGATTGGACTGGATGACCGAGCTTTGCAGACGCTCCAGCACCACACGGCCAATCCAGCAGCAACCGTCGTATTCGAAGCCGACCACGGTATCCACCAGCTTGTTGTCCTTGATGGAGTAGTTGAGGCGGCCCACCGCATACCAGCGGCCACCGCCCTGGCCGCGACCGGCGCCCAGATCCTTGCCCTTGTCACCCCAGAGGTCGTTGATGGGCCATTGCCAGCCCACGTCCACCAGCTCGCTGGACGGCTTCTTGGTGACCGTATCCAGCTGCGTGCGGTAGCCGATGTTGAAGGTGCGATAGTTGCCCGGGCTGTAACGCGCCGTGGCCGTGGTACGGACCGTGCGGTTCAAGTCCTTGTTGTACTGGGTCGTACCTTCCAGCGACCATTTGTCGGTCCAGTTGAAGGCAGCACCCAGCAGGATATCGGACAGCTTGCTGGTAGCAGCCACCTCACCGGGCAGCAGCACGCGCTGATCTGACAGGCGAACGCGCTGGGCCACGGCGAACTTGAGCTTTTCCGCACCGCTTTCAGGGTCGATGAAGCGCGAGGTCGCGCCCAGCGTCATCAGATGGTTGTCGGCAATGCGGTCCTGACCGACATAGTCGTTCTCGGAAAAAATACTCGCGAAGTTGAAATCGCTGCGACCCGTATCGTAGAGCGGCAGCATGCTCTGATCGCGATAGGGCGTATAGGTATAGAAGGCTCGGGGTTCGAAGGTCTGCAACAGATTCTTGCCGAACCAGGAGGTGTCGCGCTCGAAGACCAGGCCGCTGTCCAGGCTGAAGGTGGGCAAGGTCCGGTTGGCGCTCTTGCTGCCGTTGCTCATCAACTGATCGGTCTGATACATGGAGGTATGCAGCATCAGCTTGGGCGTGATGAAGGCGCCGGGAGACAGGAATGGCCGGCTCAGCTGCGCCTGCACATAGCTGCGCTGGCCGTTGTTGCCGACCTGATCCGTGATGGGGCGAATCAGCTCGAAGCGTGTGGTATCGGCCACCACGGAGAAATCCAGCCCATGCGGCAGGTCCAGCGGCGTGTAGCGGTACTGCAGCTGCGGCACCATGCTGTAGGGCGGCGCAATCGGCGAAGTCACATCCTGCTGCACTTGATAGCGCAGCACATTGAGGCTCAGCACCCCATCGCCCTTGGCCCAGCTCAGATTGGCCGTGCTGGGCAGCAGGCGCTGGCGCAGCGCCACGGGAGCCAGGCGGAAGTCGCGCCAGTAATCACCGTCGCTGACGCGGTTCAGATTGAGGTTCAGCCCCAGACCGCCGACCGGCGTGTCGAAGCTCGCACGATGCTGCCAGGAATAGCCCCAGCGATCGCGGTTGCGCAGATTGTCTCCCAGCATGTAGCTGGCATAGGTCTCGCCCGAGTAGCTGGGCTCCAGATAGCGGAACTGCCCCGTCAGGTTCACGCCGCGCTTGGTCATCAGCGAGGGCGTGATGGTCATATCGCGATTGGGGGCGATATTCCAGTAATAGGGCTGCGAATACTCGATACCGCCGAGCTTGTCCATGCCTATCATGGGCGGCAGCAGGCCCGATTTGCGCTTGTCCGAGAGCGGGAAGCTCATGCGCGGCACGGGCAGGACGGTCACGCCCTTGAACTTCAGGGACGCACCCTCGGCCACCCCCACCTCTTCGGCCATGTCCAGATGAATGGTCTTGGCCTCGAGCACCCAGCTCGGCTCCCAGCTGGCCTCGTCATCGCGCTGGCAGGTGGTGTAGGTGGCGTCATGGACGACCGAACGATCCTTGTCGATGAAATCCACTCGCGACGACTCGCCATGGCCACCCGTGGCCAGAAAGCGATAGTTGGCGTTGTCGAACTGGCCCTTGAAGGCATCCATCTGCAGATCCAGCGCTGTTCCCTCATAGACATTGCCAGCCTGGTTGATGTGGACCGAGCCCACGGCGTTGATCCTGTCGTCCGGAACCGCATAGTCGAGCTTGTCCGCGCGGATCATGGTGTCGCCGCGGCGCAACTCTGCCTCGCCATGAACCGAGGCCTTGAGATCGGGCTGACCGGACAGGCTGTCACCTTTGATATAGATGGGCTGCTGGTCACGCACTTCCTGAGGATAGCTCTCCTGCAGCGCACTGCTGGACTTGAGTTCCAAGGCTGGCAGCTCGCCCGCGACGCTGGAGGAGGAGGATCCGCTCGTTTCGGCCGACTGGGCATAGACCTGCATGCCAGCACCCGCCCATGCCAGTGCCACAGCCCATGCCAGAGGACGAATTACCGGCCGAGCAGCCCCCGCACGCGTCGAACGGGCAGGGCAGGCAGGTAGGAAATCTCGCGGATGGGATGGGGATTGCACGATGATCTTGAACGTCAAAAGCGCGCGTGCCCTGGCACACGTCAACAGAAAACCGAGAGCCTAGCACCACTGTCCACAGATGCGGCGGCATCGGTTTGTAAAATCCGATTATCCATGACCGCTCCTATCACCCCCACAGTTGGCGTTGCCTGGGCAGATTCTGCCCGCCACGCCGCATTCGACGCCTGGCTGGCACCGCTGGCT
>Ga0268257_1001881_pt1 | contig 16469 bp, 13 predicted proteins | sample AgamicAtPrz_FD_200249 | JGI IMG/M metagenome (GOLD analysis project Ga0268257, IMG submission 200249) | Agave microbial communities from Guanajuato, Mexico - At.P.rz (v2) (version 3) | ecosystem: Host-associated > Plants > Phyllosphere > Phylloplane/Leaf | place: Guanajuato, Mexico | collected... | reverse complement strand
ACCTGCCGCTGCTGGTCGACATCGACACGGGCTGGGGCGGCGCGTTCAACATCGCGCGCACGGTCCGCTCGTTCATCAACGCCGGCGTCGCGGCCGTGCACCTCGAGGACCAGGTCGGCCAGAAGCGGTGCGGCCATCGCCCGGGCAAGGAAGTCGTGCCGATCGACGAAATGGTCGATCGCGTGAAGGCCGCGGTCGATGCGCGTACCGACGACCAGTTCGTGATCATGGCGCGCACCGATGCGGCCGCCGCGGAAGGGATCGACTCGGCGATCGAGCGCGCCGTCGCGTATGTGGAAGCCGGTGCGGACATGATCTTCCCGGAAGCGATGAAGACGCTCGACGACTACCGTCGCTTCAAGGCCGCGGTGAAGGTGCCGATCCTCGCGAACCTGACCGAGTTCGGCTCGACGCCGCTGTTTACGGTCGACGAGCTGCGCGAGGCGAACGTCGACATCGCGCTGTACTGCTGCGGCGCGTATCGCGCGATGAACAAGGCCGCGCTGAACTTCTACGAGACGCTGCGCCGCGACGGCACGCAGAAGGCGGCCGTGCCGACGATGCAGACGCGCGCCGAGCTGTACGACTTCCTCGGCTATCACGAATACGAGCGCAAGCTCGACGAACTGTTCGCGCAGGGCAAGAAGTAACGCGGCCCGCACCCCCGATACCCATTGGAGAAAGGAAACATGAGCGAGACGAAAGACGCAGCAGCACCGGCCGCCGCAGGCGCATTCAAGCCGAAGAAGTCGGTGGCGCTGTCGGGTGTGACGGCCGGCAATACGGCGCTGTGCACGGTCGGCAAGACCGGCAACGACCTGCACTATCGCGGCTACGACATTCTCGACGTCGCCGAATCGTGCGAATTCGAGGAAATCGCGCACCTGCTCGTGCACGGCACGCTGCCGAACCTGACCGAACTGGCCGCGTACAAGACCAAGCTGCGCGCGCTGCGCGGCCTGCCGAGCGCGCTGAAGGCCGCGCTCGAACAGATCCCGGCGTCGGCCCACCCGATGGACGTGATGCGCACCGGCGTGTCGGTGCTCGGCACCGTGCTGCCGGAGAAGGACGACCACAACCTGCCGGGCGCGCGCGACATCGCCGATCGCCTGATGGCGTCGCTCGGCTCGATACTGCTGTACTGGTATCACTTCTCGCACAACGGCAAGCGCATCGAAACCGAAACGGACGACGACTCGATCGGCGGCCACTTCCTGCACCTGCTGCACGGCAAGACGCCGTCGAAGTCGTGGGTCGAGGCGATGCACACGTCGCTGATCCTGTACGCGGAACACGAATTCAACGCGTCGACGTTCACGGGTCGCGTGATCGCGGGCACGGGCTCGGACATCTACTCGGCGATCACCGGCGCGATCGGCGCGCTGCGCGGACCGAAGCACGGCGGCGCGAACGAAGTCGCGTACGAGATCCAGAGCCGCTACAGCTCGCCGGACGACGCCGAAGCCGACATCCGCCGTCGCGTCGAGAACAAGGAAGTCGTGATCGGCTTCGGCCACCCGGTCTACACGATCTCCGATCCGCGCAACAAGGTGATCAAGGGCGTCGCGTACAAGCTGTCGAAGGAAGCGGGCGACACCAAGCTGTACAGCATTGCCGAGCGCCTGGAATCGGTGATGTGGGACGCGAAGAAGATGTTCCCGAACCTCGACTGGTTCAGCGCGGTGTCGTATCACATGATGGGCGTGCCGACCGCGATGTTCACGCCGCTGTTCGTGATCTCGCGCACGTCGGGCTGGAGCGCGCACATCATCGAGCAGCGCATCGACAACAAGATCATCCGCCCGAGCGCGAACTACACCGGTCCGGAAGACCTGCGGTTCGTGCCGATCGAGAAGCGCTGATCGTCCGCCGCGCGCGCCGGCGCCCGTGATGCGGGCGGCCGGCGCGTGCGGCGCGTCTTACCCCGAATTCCGCCCCACATCATGAATACCGCCAACCGCAAACCCCTGCCCGGCACGTCGCTGGACTATTTCGACGCGCGCGCCGCGGTCGACGCGATCGCACCCGGCGCGTACGACACGCTGCCGTACACGTCGCGCGTGCTCGCCGAAAACCTCGTGCGCCGCTGCGATCCGGCGATCCTCGCCGATTCGCTGAAGCAGATCATCGAGCGCAAGCGCGAACGCGATTTCCCGTGGTTTCCGGCGCGCGTGGTGTGCCACGACATCCTCGGGCAGACGGCGCTCGTCGATCTCGCCGGCCTGCGCGACGCGATCGCGGACGGCGGCGGCGACCCGGCGAAGGTGAACCCGGTCGTGCCCGTGCAGCTGATCGTCGACCACTCACTCGCCGTCGAATGCGGCGGCTTCGACCCGGACGCGTTCGCGAAGAACCGTGCGATCGAGGATCGCCGCAACGAGGATCGCTTCCACTTCATCGAGTGGACGAAGAAGGCGTTCGAGAACGTCGACGTGATCCCGCCGGGCAACGGCATCATGCACCAGATCAACCTCGAGAAAATGTCGCCGGTGATCCAGACCCAGGACGGCGTCGCGTACCCGGACACCTGCGTCGGCACCGACAGCCACACGCCGCACGTCGACGCGCTCGGCGTGATCGCGATCGGCGTCGGCGGGCTGGAGGCCGAGAACGTGATGCTCGGCCGCGCGTCGTGGATGCGGCTGCCCGACATCGTCGGCGTCGAGCTGACCGGCAAGCGCCAGCCCGGCATCACCGCGACCGACGTCGTGCTCGCGCTGACCGAGTTCCTGCGCAAGGAAAAGGTGGTCGGCGCGTACCTGGAGTTCCGCGGCGAAGGGGCGGCGAGCCTCACGCTCGGCGACCGCGCGACGATCTCGAACATGGCGCCCGAATATGGCGCGACCGCCGCGATGTTCTTCATCGACGGCCAGACGACCGACTACCTGCGCCTCACCGGCCGCAGCGACGAGCAGGTGAAGCTCGTCGAGACCTACGCGAAGGCCGCGGGCCTGTGGGCCGATACACTGAACGATGCGCAGTACGAGCGCACGCTGACGTTCGACCTGTCGAGCGTCGTGCGCAACATGGCCGGCCCGTCGAACCCGCACAAGCGGCTGCCGACGTCCGACCTCGCCGCGCGCGGGATCGCCGGCCAGTGGGAAGAGAAGCCGGGCGAGATGCCCGACGGCGCGGTGATCATTGCCGCGATCACGAGCTGCACGAACACCAGCAATCCGCGCAACGTGATCGCCGCGGCCTTGCTCGCGCGCAACGCGAACGCGAAGGGCCTGACGCGCAAGCCGTGGGTGAAGAGCTCGCTCGCACCGGGCTCGAAGGCGGTCGAGCTGTATCTCGAAGAAGCGAACCTGCTGCCCGAGCTCGAGAAGCTCGGCTTCGGCATCGTCGCGTTCGCGTGCACGACCTGCAACGGGATGTCGGGCGCGCTCGACCCGAAGATCCAGCAGGAGATCGTCGAGCGCGACCTGTACGCGACCGCCGTGCTGTCCGGCAACCGCAACTTCGACGGCCGCATCCACCCGTATGCGAAGCAGGCGTTCCTCGCATCGCCCCCGCTCGTCGTCGCGTATGCGATCGCCGGCACGATCCGCTTCGACATCGAGAAGGACGTGCTCGGCCACGACCCGGACGGCCAGCCCGTCACGCTGAAGGACATCTGGCCGACCGACGAGGAGATCGACGCGATCGTCGCGTCGAGCGTGAAGCCCGAGCAGTTCCGCAAGGTCTACGAGCCGATGTTCGCGCGCAGTGCCGACGCGGGCGAGCGCGCGGCGCCGCTGTACGACTGGCGCGCGCAGAGCACGTACATCCGCCGCCCGCCGTACTGGGAAGGGGCGCTGGCCGGCGAGCGCACGTTGAAGGGCATGCGCCCACTCGCGGTGCTCGGCGACAACATCACGACCGACCACCTGTCGCCGTCGAACGCGATCCTGCTGGATAGCGCGGCCGGCGAATATCTCGCGAAGATGGGCTTGCCGGAAGAAGACTTCAACTCGTACGCGACGCACCGCGGCGACCACCTGACCGCGCAACGCGCGACCTTCGCGAACCCGACGCTCGTCAACGAGATGGCGGTCGTCGACGGCGCGGTGAAAAAGGGCTCGCTCGCGCGCGTCGAGCCGGACGGCAAGGTCATGCGGATGTGGGAAGCGATCGAGACGTACATGAATCGCAAGCAGCCGCTGATCGTCGTGGCCGGCGCCGACTACGGCCAGGGCTCGTCGCGCGACTGGGCCGCGAAGGGCGTGCGGCTCGCGGGCGTCGAGGCGATCGCCGCCGAAGGCTTCGAGCGGATCCACCGCACGAACCTGATCGGGATGGGCGTGCTGCCGCTCGAGTTCAAGCCGGGCACCAACCGGACGACGCTCGGCATCGACGGCACCGAGACCTTCGACGTGATCGGCGAGCGCACGCCGCGCGCCGACCTGACGCTCGTGATTCACCGCAGGAACGGCGAGCGCGTCGAGGTGCCGATGACGTGCCGGCTCGATACGGCCGAGGAAGTGTCGATCTACGAAGCGGGCGGCGTGCTGCAGCGTTTCGCACAGGACTTCCTCGAATCTTCGCAGGCAGCCTGACCGGCGCACACAGGGATAACGCAAACATGGCTCACATTCCTCAAATCAGGATTCCCGCGACCTACATGCGCGGCGGCACCAGCAAGGGCGTGTTCTTCCGGCTGCAGGACCTGCCGGATGCCGCGCAGGCGCCGGGCGCCGCGCGCGACGCGCTGCTCTTGCGCGTGATCGGCAGCCCCGATCCGTACGGCAAGCAGATCGACGGGATGGGCGGCGCGACGTCGTCCACCAGCAAGACGGTGATCGTGTCGAAGAGCACGCGGCCCGGTCATGACGTCGACTACCTGTTCGGCCAGGTCGCGATCGACAAGGCATTCGTCGACTGGACCGGCAACTGCGGCAACCTGTCGGCGGCGGTCGGCCCGTTTGCAATCAGCGGCGGGCTCGTCGATGCCGCGCGCGTGCCGCGCGACGGCGTCGCAACCGTACGGATCTGGCAGGCGAACATCGGCAAGACGATCATTGCCCATGTGCCGATCACGAACGGCGCGGTGCAGGAGACGGGCGATTTCGAACTGGACGGCGTCACGTTCCCGGCCGCCGAAGTGCAGCTCGAGTTCATGGATCCGGCCGCCGAGGAAGAAGGCGCGGGCGGCTCGATGTTCCCGACCGGCAACCTCGTCGACGATCTCGCGGTGCCGGGCGTCGGCACGCTGAAGGCGACGATGATCAATGCCGGGATTCCGACCATCTTCGTCGACGCGGAAGCGATCGGCTATACGGGCACGGAACTGCAGGACGCGATCAACGGCGACGCGAAGGCGCTCGAGAAGTTCGAGACGATTCGCGCGCACGGCGCATTGCGCATGGGCCTGATCGACACGCTCGACGAAATCGCGACGCGGCAGCACACGCCGAAGATCGCGTTCGTCGCGAAGCCGGCCGATTACGTCGCGTCGAGCGGCAAGCGCGTGAACGCGGGCGATGTCGACCTGCTGGTGCGTGCGATGTCGATGGGCAAGCTGCACCACGCGATGATGGGCACGGCGGCGGTCGCGATCGGCACGGCCGCGGCGATTCCGGGCACGCTCGTCAATCTCGCGGCGGGTGGCGGCGAACGCAACGCGGTGCGCTTCGGCCATCCGTCGGGCACGCTGCGGGTCGGCGCGGAAGCGCGGTTCGAGAACGGGGAGTGGACCGTCACGAAGGCGATCATGAGCCGCAGCGCGCGCGTGCTGATGGAAGGCTGGGTGCGCGTGCCGGGGGATGCGTTCTGATGCATCGCGGTTCGTGCGTGCGGAATGGCGCAACCGAACTTTGATCCGATCCCTGCGCCGCGAATCCGCTGCGCAGGGATTTTTTGTTTGAGGCGTGCGTGACGGAAGCCATTCGATGACCACGGCATCGGACCGACGCGCTCGCGCAGGTCGACCACGAATCACGGGACCTGCGTAAGTCGACAGGAGAATCGCATGTCACTCGATGCACCGCTTTCCGGCATCCACGTCGTCGAATTCGAAGGTCTCGGCCCCGGCCCGCTCGCAGGCTGGATGCTCGCCGGAATGGGCGCGCGCATCACGCTTGTCGCGCGTCCGTCCGGCCGCACGAGCGCGCCGGACGCGCTGCGGGCCCGCGACGGCGACCTGCTGCGCGAAGGCAAGACGATCGTCGAACTCGACCTGAAGGCGCCAGCCGGGCGTGACGCCGCGCTCGACCTGATCGCGCAGGCCGATGCGCTGATCGAGGGCTTGCGGCCCGGCGTGATGGAGCGGCTCGGCCTCGGGCCCGACGTTTGCGCGCGCCGCCATCCGAAGTTGGTCTACGGGCGCATGACCGGCTGGGGCCAGGATGGGCCGCTCGCGGCCGCGGCCGGGCACGACCTGAACTACGTCGCGCTGACCGGGCTGCTGTCGCTGTCCGCACCGCGTGACGGCCGGCCGGGCGTGCCGCCCACCGTCGTCGGCGATGCGGGCGGCGCGCTCGGGCTTGCTTTCGGGATCGTCTGCGCATTGCTCGACGTGCGCGGCGGCGGGCCGGGGCGCGTGGTCGACGGCGCGATCGTCGACATCGTGTCGATGCTCGGGTCGCTCGCGCTGTGGGCACGCGCGAACGGGCAACTCGACGGCGCCCAGCCGAGCCTGTTCCACGACGCGCCGTTCTACGACGTGTATCGCTGCGCGGACGGCGAATGCGTGACGATCGGCGCGCTCGAGCCGCCGTTCTATGCGCTGCTGGTCGAACGGCTCGGGCTGACCGACGTCGATCCCGCGTCGCAGTACGACCGGGCGCGCTGGCCCGCGCTGAAGGCGCGTTTCGCGGACGTGTTCGCGCAGCGGCCGTCCGCGCACTGGCGCGCGCTGCTCGAAGGCACCGACGCGTGTTTCGCGCCGGTGCTGAGCGTGGCCGACGCGGCCGTGCATCCGCACAACGCGGCGCGCGGGATCTATCGGACGGATGAGCGCGGGAACGTGCGGGCGAGGGTGGCGCCGCGGTTTTTGCCGTTGGCGGGAGGCGAAACAGAGTAGGGCTATCTTTCAGGAAGTTGTTTCCGTTCGTCGACGGCCGAGTGTCGATTGCATCAGAGTGCCAATTTTGGTGCTTAGTTTGGTATCAAATTAGGTACAATCGACGCTCGATTGGAGAAGGAACGGGTATGCCCCACACCATTCTGGCAAGCGTGACGGCTAGCATCTCGGAGCTGAAGCGGAATCCGATGGGAACCGTTGCCGCGGGCGAGGGTTTTCCGGTCGCGATCCTGAATCACAACGAACCCGCGTTCTACTGCATTCCGGCGAAGACGTGGGAGGCGATGGTCGAACGCCTGGGAGACATCGAAGACAATGCGTTGGCCGATTCGCGCACCAAGGAGAAGGTCGTCAAGGTCAAGCTGAACGACCTTTGAGCTCGCCTTTCTCGAACCTGCATTGAAGGGGAGAGGCTCGATCGCACCGTGCGTGATCAGTTCAAAGCGAGCCAGCCCGAGCGGCTCGACCAGCCTCGCATCCCGTCAGCCAAATTGCACGGCCACCCGGATCGCTACAAAATCAAACTGCGTGGTGTCGGCTATCGCCTCGTCTACGAAGTGCGCGACGCGGAAGTGATCGTCCTTGTGGTCGCGGTGGGCCGCCGAGAGCGTGATGCGGTTTATCTCGCTGCGATGAAACGCTAGCGCGACACGCGTCGCGGCATCGATGCCCGGACTCGGCAACTCACGCCGTTTCCGCCGGCGCATCCGGCATCTTGCCGTCGCCGACCCGATTGATCGTGCCTTGCGCGATCGCGACGAGCCGCTCGTGATCGCCGTCGATGACGAACACATGGCACTGGCAGGTCGCCTGGTGCCGGCCCGCGTAGACGAGCTTCGCGCGGGCGACGAGCGTGCCGTTCACGGCCGGCCGCAGATAGTTGATCTTGTATTCGGCGGTGATCACGCGCGGGCCGAGCACGAGCGCGCCGGCGAACGTCAGCGCGTTGTCCGCGAGATAGCTGATGACGCCGCCGTGCACGAAACCGTGCTGCTGCCGCAGTTCCTCGCGCACGGGCAGGCACAGCGACACTTCGTTGTCGCCGATATGCATCAGCTCCGTGCCCAGCAGCATGCTGAACGGCTGCGCGCGCAATGCGCCGCGCGCGTGGTCCGTGATGTCGGTCATCGAACTTCCTTCGAAATGAGTGCCCGCTTGCGCTGAACTCTAGGAAGGGGGCTCCGGATAAGCAAGGAAATTCGTCCGCGTTTCGTGCAAATCCCGGCGTGATGCGACGCGATTATTGCGCCGAATACGCAAGATCTCCGCGTTTGCGGGCGATTCGACGCGAATGCGCGAGCGAAGCGCGCGATCGACCTGAGTTGCAGGCCATTCCGCCTAAAGTCCGACGAAGAAATGCCGCTAATGCCGGGGCATTGCTTCATCGTCCGCTCTCCAGGAATTCCCCCATGTTCGGAAAAATCAAGCTCGCGTCGGGTCTGCTCGGCGTGTTGACCATGTTCTGTCTCTTCCTGTTCGCGATCGAAGCGCTCGGCTTCTGGACGCTCGCGTCGACGCGCAGCGGCGTCGACGATCTGTCGAACGTCGCGATCGCGCAGGTCGACGCGGCCAGCCGGGCGACCGAGCAACTGCTCGACGCGCGCATCAACCTGTCGCGCGCCGGCACGCGCATGGTGCGCGGCGGCCCGAAGCCCGAAGACATCATCCGCCATGCAGGCGCGTCGCTCGCGGAAGCGGACAAGGCGTTCGCGGTGCTGACGGCCGCGCAGCCGGTCGACGACACCAACCGTACACGCGTCGCGGCGCTCACCGAGCGTTATCGCGCGCTGCGCGGCGCGCTGGGCGAGCTCGTGCAGTTCCTCGACGCCGACAACATCCAGGCGTTCCTCGACCAGCCGACCCAGGGCTTCCAGGACGCGTACATCGCCGAACTGCATCGCTTCACCGACTACGGCGGCACGTCGAGCCGCGCGGCGCTCGACACCATCGACGGCGGCATGCTGTGGTTCAAGTCGGTCGGCATCGTGCTGCTGGTGGCGATGCTCGCGGCGAGCGCCGCGATCTACGCGGCCGCGCGGCGCGCGGTCGTCGCGCCGCTGGAGCAGGCCGGCCGCCATTTCGAGCGGATCGCGCAAGGCCGTCTCGACGAAGCCGTGCAGGCGGGCGGCGTGTTCGAGATCGACCGGATGCTGCGCGGCCTCGCCGCGATGCAGACGAGCATCGCGGGCACCGTGCGCACGGTGCGCCACGCATCCGATGCGATCCATCTCGGCGCGGGCGAGATCGCCGGCGGCAACGCCGACCTGTCGGCGCGCACGGGCACGCAGGCCGCATCGCTCGAGGAAACCGCCGCGAGCATGGAGGAATTGACCGCGACCGTCCGGCAGAACACCGACAGCGCCCGCGCGGCGAGTGCGCTGGCCGACGCGGCGCTCGAAGCGACGAGCCACGGCGGCGGCGTGGTCGACAGCGTGATCGACCGGATGCGCGGCATCGCGCAGAGCTCGGGGCGCATCGCGGAGATCATCTCGGTGATCGACGGCATCGCGTTCCAGACCAACATCCTCGCGCTGAACGCGGCGGTCGAGGCCGCGCGGGCCGGCGAACAGGGGCGCGGCTTCGCGGTGGTCGCGGGCGAAGTGCGCTCGCTCGCGCAGCGCAGCGCGCAATCGGCGAAGGAGATCAAGGCGCTGATCGAGGATTCGGTCGCGCAGATCAATGGCGGCGCGGAGCTCGTCGAGCGCGCCGGTGACGCGATGCGCACGGTGTCGGCGTCGATCACGCGGGTCGTGCAGACGATGTCAGAGATCACGGCGGCGTCGGTCGAGCAGAGCGTCGGGATCGAGCAGGTGAACCAGGCCGTCACGCAGATGGATCAGCTCACGCAGCAGAACGCCGCGCTGGTCGAGGAAGTCGCGGCGGCGGCCGCGTCGCTGAACGACCAGACCGCGCACCTGATGCAGGCGGTGTCGGTGTTCGAACTGGGCGACGGACGCGCCGCACGCGGCGATCGTGCGGCGCCGTCGTTCGCCGCGACGGGTTACGAACCGGCCGGCAGCGCCGCGTAGGCGGTCGCGAGGTGGTAGGGCGTGGTCGACGGCATGTCGGCGCGCGACACCTGCCCGTCCGCCGTCTTGCACTCGAACCAGCCGCGCGGATGCAGGAAGCGCGCGGCGAACCGCTCGATCTGCCGCGCGAGCGGCGCCGACGCTGGCGTGCCGCCGTGCGTCGCGAGCGCGCGCAGGTATTCGGTCTGCGCCCAGATCCGCTGCGTGCCGTCGATGCACGCGCCTTGCGCGTCGAGCGCCGCGCACACGCCGCCCGTTTGCGGATCGACGCCGTGTTGCTCGGCGAACGCGAACGCGCGCGACAGCGCGGCGGGGAGCCCGGTCTGCGCGAGCCGCGCACCGGCCTCATCGACCAGATAGAACCACTCGAACTGATGGCCGGGCTCGAAACGGTTGTCGGCCGCCCCGAGCGGCAACTCGGCCACACAGCCGGTCGCGGCATCAACGAACGTGCGCTCGACGGCCTGCGCGGTGCGCGCGAGCGCATCGTCGAACGCGGTGTCGCCGAACGCATCGGCGGCCGCGAGCCACGCTTCGGTCAGGTGCATCAGCGGATTCTGCAGCGCACCGCTGCCGGATGACGAGAAATCGGCGTGCCGTGCGGCATCGAGCAACGCGTCGCCGTGGCGCGGCGCGAAGCGGTCCTGGATCAGTGCGGCCGTTTCTTCTGCGACCGTACGCGCGGCGGCGTCGCCCGACGCCGCATGCCACGCGGCGCACGCGAACACGATGAACGCGTGCGTATAGAGATCCTTGGTCGTATCGAGCGGCGCGCCCTGCGCGTCGACGCTGTAGATCCAGCCGCCGTGGCGCGGGTCGCGAAAGTGCCGGCACAGCGCGTCGAACAGCGTGGCCGCGTGTGCGGTATCGCCGGCTTGCGCGAACACGAACAGTTGCCTCGCGCACGCCATTGCGCGATAACGGGTCACGGGCAGCGGCGCATGGGTGGCGGGATCGACGGCCTCGAACGGCAGTTGCAATGCCGGGTCGAACCCGGAACCCCGCCAGATCGGCAAGACGACGTGCGCGAAATGGTGGCGCAGTTGGGCGGCCTGGGCGGAAGCGGAGTCGGAAACGGACATGGCGGGGTTTTGAGCGCTTGGATCGAAACGTGTCGGCGCGGCCCGGAGAATCGGCGCGGCCGGGGCCAAGGATAAAACATTCCGCGCGGCCGGCACCAAAAAAAGGAGATAAATCGAATGCTCAGCAATCTGGAACTCGTGATGCGGCTCGTTCTCGCGGCGGCGCTCGGCAGCGTCATCGGCGTCGAGCGCGAGCGCCTGTCGTGGGCGGCCGGCCTGCGCACGCACATGCTGGTGTGCGTCGGCTCGACGCTGATCATGATCGTGTCGGCGTTCGGTTTCGCCGACGTGCTCGGCACCAGCGACCACGTCGTGCTCGATCCGTCGCGGATCGCCGCGCAGGTCGTATCGGGCATCGGCTTCCTCGGCGCGGGCTCGATCCTGCTGCGCGGCGAGATCGTGCGCGGGCTGACGACGGCCGCGAGCCTGTGGTCGGTTGCCGCGATCGGCCTCGCGGTGGGCGGCGGGCTCTATGTCGCGGCGATGTCGGCGACGATCATCATCCTGATCATCCTGGCCGGCATCAAGCCGCTGGAGCGGCGCTACTTCACGGTGCGCCAGCGGCGCCAGCTCGCGTTGACGGTGGCGAGTGGCACGCTGACGTTCGATTCGCTGCACGCGGCGCTTGGCCCCGACAGTGCGCGCGTGAAGCAGTTCATCGTGCAGCGTGCCGATGACACGGGCGAGCAGGACGAAGTGCGCATCGCGCTGGCGCGCGTGTCGGAACTCGAATACAAGGCGATCTGCGCCAAGCTGCGCGCGCTACCGGGCGTCACGCGGTTCGACGGCGGGAACGGGCTGGGGGGCGACGAATAGCGTGAATCGGGTGCGGGGCGTGCGACAATGGCCGACCACCGATTCCGTTCGACATCCGGGTTCGCGCCTGCGAGCTCCGCTATCCGATTTCCATGACCGAATCCGTTTCCACGCCTCGCTCCCGTTCCCGTTCCGCCCGTTCGTCGGCTCGTTCCCGCCCGCGTTCGGCCGCTGCCGCAGGCAGCACGTCCGCCAGGGCGACGGCGCGATCCGGCAGCGCAGCGGCCGGCGACGCGCCGCGCGACGAACGGACGCTCGACCTGTTCGGCGATCCGGTGCTCGAGCCGGGCGAGCGCATGCCGGTTGCGGCGCGCGATGAAGCGAGCGTGGAAGCCGATGCGGCGGCCGGTTTCGATGACGGGCGACAGGCCACGCTGGACGGGTTCATCCCGCCTGCGGATATGGATGCGGCTGTGGCATCGCATGCGGAAGCTGAAGGTACGGCGACGACGGATGTGGCGGTCGAGGCCGTTTCGACGCCTGACCGCGATATGGCCGCGAACGTCGACGGCGCATCGGCGGAGGGTCTTGCAACGAAGCCAGCCGATTCGCCTGCGAGCGATGGCGGCGTAACGCAGCGCGACGCACCCGTGGTCGATGGCACCGCGAACGCGGCGACCAAACTGCAAATCGCCGATGGCGCTGCCGTGCAGGCAGCGGAATCGCAAGCGGCAGACGGCGAAATCGCGAAGCCTGCGGTCGAGGCGGCAGTCGTCAAATCCCGCGAAGGGAAATCTCCCGGTGATACCGTGAAGGAACGCCGCCCGTCGTCGGGCGGCAAGCGCCGGGCGGCTGCCGGCGCGAACGAAGCGACGGCGACGCAAGCCGCACCGGTTCCGACGAGCATCGACGCGAAGCCGGCAGCGGTTGATTCGAACCCGCCGCCGGTCGTCGCCGCGCCGGTCGAGCCGCAGACGCCGGCACGACCGCTCGAACCGGCGATCGCCCCGCATTCCGCGAAGCCCGGCGACGCGGCCCGGCAATCCGACGCTTCGCCGTCGCCGGTTACGCAGCCGGTGGCCTCCGCCGCAACGTTCGTGACCAAACCATCGTCGGAGCGTACGCAACCAGCCGCGCCGGCCTTCGATCCGGACACGCACCTGCGCCCGCTGACCGACCGGCTCGCCGCGCTGCAGTCGGACGTGGACGGCCTGACGCGCTCGGCCGACCGCGAGATGCGCCGGGTCAACCGCCTGTTGCTCGCGCTGGCCGTCGTCGTGCTGGCGGGGCTCGTCGCGCTGGTGCTGCAAACGCGGCAGATCGCCCACCTGAAGCAGGACGTGGCCACCAAGCAGCAGCGGATCGATCGCCTCGCGGCCGATCTGTCGACGCAGCAAGCCACGCTGATGACGCTCGAGGAGCATCACGAAGCGCTCCTGTCGCAAGTCGACCGGCTTCAGCGCAATGCAAACCGCGAGGCGGCCGTCGCAAAGCGGGGCCGTCGCGCGCGCTAATCGTTTCGACCCTATCCTGGAAGCCTGACGGAGCAAGGGTCGCCGTTCCGCACCGGCGCTCGGCTGTTGCGCGCGCGCGGCAAACCGATGCAGCTCACTGGCAGAGTTCAGGGAAAACCCTTAGAATGGAGGTCATCTAAGGGAAAACCCTAGCCACGTCTGTCAGGAGTCTCACATGAGCTTCATCTTCGCCCTGCTGCAAAAAATCGACGACCTGTTCGTGTCCCCGCACTTGCCGCTCGACGCCGAATATTCGTACGCCGCGCGTCATGCGGAAGCCGAGCGCGTGCGCCGTGCGCACCTCGTGCCGATCGTCCTGTACCGTCGCTGATTCGCTGATTCGCTGATTCGCTGATTCGCTGATTCGCTGATTCGCTGATTCGCTGATTCGGCGCGGCGTCCGCCGCACCTGCCTGCCCGTTTCCGCCGCCGCATCACGCGCCGGTGCGACCGTCCCGCTACACTGGAAGTCCGATTCCGTTCACGGCGACCGGGCCATGCTGCAGATGCGGCCGATGACGGCCGGCGAATTCCACGCGTACCGCACGCGAGCCATCGACGGCTACGCGCGCGATCTCGTTTCCTCCGGGCAAAATGCTGTCGAAGACGCGGCCGACCGTGCGCGCGCCTGTTTCGACACGCTGCTGCCGGACGGCCTGCTGACCGCCGGCCAGACCCTCGTCACGCTCATCGACGGCGCCAGCGGCGACACGGTGGGCGACCTCTGGTACGCGATCGTCCCCGAAGGGCCGAACCGCACGCTGTTCATCTACGATCTCGACATCGCTCCGTCCCGGCGACGCCAGGGCTGGGCCACGCGCGCGCTCGATGCGCTCGACGCCGAGGCGCGCCGCTACGGCGTCACCGAGATCGGGCTGTCGGTGTTCAATCACAACGCGGCGGCGCGTGCGCTGTATCGCGCGTGCGGCTTCGTGCCGATCACGACGACGTTGATCAAACCGGTCGTGTCGGACTGAATCCGCCGGCCGGCGATGCGTCGTCACATGCTGCCGGTTCGGCCCGCCGCGCAGCCGGCCAACGCCCCGCGGCGGCGCGTGCGCTGTATCGCGCGTGCGGCTTCGTGCCGATCACGACGACGTTGATCAAACCGGTCGTGTCGGACTGAATCCGCCGGCCGGCGATGCGTCGTCACATGCTGCCGGTTCGGCCCGCCGCGCAGCCGGCCAACGCCCGCATGCTTTCCGATCCTTCCTGTTGGTCGAGCGCCGAACGGCCATCCGCGATTCACCGCCTGCCGCCTCAACGCGCGCGGCCTTTCCATCTCCGCAGCAGCAACGCGTTGGTCACGACGCTGACGCTGGAAAACGCCATCGCCGCGCCCGCGATCACCGGGTTCAGCAAGCCGAGCGCCGCGAGCGGCACGCCGACCAGGTTGTAGACGAACGCCCAGAACAGATTCTGCTGGATCTTGCGATACGTGCGTTTGGAGATGTCGATCGCGTCGGCGACGAGCGCCGGGTCGCCGCGCATCAGCGTGATGCCGGCCGTGTGCATCGCGACGTCGGTGCCGGTCGCCATCGCGATGCCGACATCGGCCGCGGCGAGCGCGGGCGCATCGTTGATGCCGTCGCCGACCATCGCGACGATCCCGCCGTGCGTGCGCTTCAGCGCCGCGACGACGCGCGCCTTGTCGTCGGGCAGCACCTGCGCGTGCACTTCGCCGATGCCGAGCGCCGCCGCGACGGCCGCCGCGCTGCCGCGATTGTCGCCCGTCACGAGCGCGCTCGCGACGCCGCGCGCCGACAGCGCCGCGATCGCGTCGCGGGCGCCCGGCTTCACGGTGTCGCCGAAGGCGATCAGCGCGAGCACCGCGCGCGGCGCATCGGCATGCATCAGCCACGAGATCGTGTTGCCCGCGCGTTCGAGTTCCGCCGCGCGCGCGTCGAGCGCTGGCGGCACCGCGATGCCGAGTTCGTCGCGCCAGCGCGTGCTGCCGAGCGCGAGCCGCTGCCCGCCGACGTGCGCTTCCACGCCGCGCCCGGCCACCGCGCGCGCATCGGTCGCGACGACCGATTCCGCCGCGCCGCCCTGTGCGGCCACGTCCGCGTCATGCGCGGCGACCACCGCACGCGCGAGCGGATGGTCGCTCTGCCGCTGCACGGCCGCGGCGAGCGCCAGCGCTTCGGCGCGCGGCACGCCGACGGCATCGAACGCCGTCACGGACGGCTTGCCTTCGGTCAGCGTGCCGGTCTTGTCGAACGCGATCACGGTCGTGCGCTGGGCGAGCTCGAGCGCCTGCGCGTCCTTGATCAGCACGCCGTGCCGGGCCGCGACACCCGTGCCGGCCATGATCGCGGCGGGCGTCGCGAGACCGAGCGCGCACGGGCACGCGATCACGAGCACCGCGACCGCGTTGAGGATCGCGGTTTCCATGCCGGCGCCGGCGATCAGCCAGCCGACCAGCGTCAGCACGGCGATGCCGAGGATCGCCGGCACGAACACCTCGCTGACGCGATCGACGAGCCGCTGGATCGGCGCCTTCTCGGCCTGCGCGGATTCGACGAGGCGGATGATGCGCGCGAGCGTCGTCTCCGCGCCGATCGCGGTAGTTTCGACGACGAGCGCGCCTTCGCCGTTGATCGAGCCGGCCGTGACCGCGTCGCCGTCGTCCTTCGGCACGGGCAGGCTTTCGCCGGTGATCAGCGATTCGTCGATGTGCGAGCGGCCCGACACGATCCGTCCGTCGACGGGCACGCGCTCGCCGGGCCGGATGCCGACGTGCGTGCCGACGCGCACCTGCGACAGCGGCACGTCGCGTTCGACGCCGTGCTCGACGACGCGCGCGCGGTCGGGGCGCAGCGCGTTCAGCGCGCGGATCGCCTCGGTGGTCTGGCGCTTCGCGCGCGATTCGAGCCACTTGCCGAAGCGCACGAGCGTGACGATGACGGCCGACGCTTCGAAATACAGATGGCCCGGATGCGCGGGATCGCGCAGCAGCATCCACAGGCTCAGCCCGTACGCGGCCGACGTGCCGAGCGCGACGAGCAGGTCCATGTTGCCGGTGCGCGCCTTCACCGCATGCCAGGCCGCGCGGTAGAAGCGCGCGCCGAAGCCGAACTGCACG
>Ga0268257_1001878_pt1 | contig 16496 bp, 12 predicted proteins | sample AgamicAtPrz_FD_200249 | JGI IMG/M metagenome (GOLD analysis project Ga0268257, IMG submission 200249) | Agave microbial communities from Guanajuato, Mexico - At.P.rz (v2) (version 3) | ecosystem: Host-associated > Plants > Phyllosphere > Phylloplane/Leaf | place: Guanajuato, Mexico | collected... | reverse complement strand
GCACGATATCCGTGGCCATACCGGTGAGCTGGTCGCCCTGCTGATAGTTGTAGGGCGCCCATTCCTCGGTGACGATCCGATAGGGCTCGGCCCGGGCGAAGGCGCCAAGCAGCAGGCAGAGCAGCGCTAGGGTCAGACGCGAAAGCTTCAAAGGCGTGGCCTGGAGTCGGGCGGTGCCGGGATGGCAGAGAACAGCCCCCTAAGCATAGCCGCTACGATCGCCGCCACGCTTGCTACCCGATCACACCGCCGACGGTTCGCGCTCGTTCCAGAGATGATGAAATGGCACTGACAAGCTGCGCGACCGCTGGGCCGCGCAGCGATGGCAGGTTCAGAAGCGGTATTTCGCCGAAGCGGTCAGGCTGCGCGGTGCACCGTAGGTGATGCCGCCAAACGAATCGGACATGTCGAAATATTTCTCGTCGGTCACGTTGTTGGCGTTGAGCTGTGCAGACAGGTTGTCGGTAATGTCGTAACGCGCCATCAGGTTGACCAAGGCATAGGCATCCTGACTGACCTTCTCGGTGCCACCCTGCGGGTTCGTGGCATAGGTATAGATCGAATCCTGCCAGTTCACCCCGCCGCCAATGGTCAGCTTGTTGAAGGCGCCCGGTAGCCGGTAGGTGGTGAAGGTGCGCAGCAGCTTGGTCGGGTAGAGTGTATTGGCCGCATGGCCGTCGGTGTCGCGCACCTTGAACTGGGTGTAACCGGCCGAAGCGTTCCAGCCTTCTGCCAACTCACCCGAGACTTCCAGCTCGAAGCCTTCGCTGGTCACGTCGGTGCCCTCATAAGCGGACTCGCGAGGGGTTACATTCGGGATATCGACGCCAGTACTTTGCGCCAGGTTGTCCTGCTTGATTCTGAAGATGGCCGCGGAGGTGTTCAGGCGCCCGTCAAGAAACTCCGCTTTCAAACCGGTCTCGTAGCTTTCCCCGACGATGGGGGCCAGCTGTTTGCGACCAAGGTCGCGCTGCGACTGGGGCAGGAAGATCTCCGTGTAGCTGACGTAAGCGGATAGGTTGTCGGTCAGGTCGTAGACCACGCCGGCATAAGGGGTGACCTCGTTCTTGGCTTCCAGCTTGGAGCCCATCCGATCTTTCTTGTAGTTGCTGTTGCGGGCACCGAGGATCACTTTCAGGTCATCGGTCATATTCAGGCGGGTGGCCGCGTAGAGACCTTCCTGGGTTGTTTTGCTGGCGTCGCTGTCGGTCAGGCCGTTCCAGTCAGGCTCGGGAATCGAGTTCCCGAAATCGCTGTTGAAGTCGAAATCCGCCCCTAAGTCGATATAGCCGCGGGTGTCGGCGTCGAATTTCTGCTTACTGTAGCTGTAGCCGAATGCCAGGTCGTGGCTGCGACCAAAAGCCTGGAACGGGCCATCGACTTGGGCGAAGTAATCATACTGAGTGGTTTTGACCTTGTAAGCGCCGCCGTAGTAACCCGCGTTTGGAGCTTGAGTTCCCGGAAGCGACAGCCCACCGGTAACCCGATCAGGAGCGCCGTTGGGATACATCAGATAGGAGTCGGCATTGCGCTCGGTGTAGCTGTAGCCGACCTTGGCGCGCCAGTCGTTGGCAAAGGTATGTTCCAGATTGGCGAAATAGGTATCGGTGCTGGTGTCCCACTTGCTCCAGTCTGTCGAGATGGATTTGGAACGGCTCCAGTTCGTGCGGCCGCCATCGGAATACCACACAGGTAGCAAGCCCCAGGCCGGCGACTTGGCCTTGCTGTCCTGCTGGCTGAGGCCGAACCAGAGAGTGGTGTCCGGCGTCAGGTCGACGTCCATAGTGGCGTAGAAGGTCTGACGATTGTTGCCCTTCATGTCGATCCAGCTGTTGCCGTCTTCGACCTCGCCCACCAGGCGGCCGCGCACGGTACCCGCTTCGTTGAGCGGCATGGAGACATCACCCAGGGTACGGTAGGTATCCCAACTGCCGGCACTGCCTTCTATCGAGCCGGTCAGCTCGCGGCTGCTGGCGCGCTTGCGCACCATGTTCAGCGAGGCCGATGGATCGCCAGCACCGGTCATGAGGCCATTGGCGCCCCGCACCACTTCGACGCGGTCGTACATGGCCAGGCTGCCGAAGATCTCACCAGAACTCCACGGCTGCTCCCAGATGGTCGGCACGCCATCGATCATCAGCGAATTGAGCTCAAAGCCGCGCGCATTGATCTGGCCGCGATCAGTCTCGTAGCGGTTCATGGATACGCCAACGGTGTTGTTGACCACATCGTTGATGGTGCGCAGATCCTGGTCTTCGATACGCTGCTGAGTCACCACGCTGACCGACTGCGGGGTTTCGCGCAGCGACATGTTCAGCGGCGTGGCGGTGCGTGCCGAGCGTGTGGTGTAGGACTGGGTGCCTTCGGTCACGGCATCGTCGGTAGGTGTAACAGTGCCGGTAATTGCGGTGGCATCGAGTTCCAGCGTGCCGCTCTGGGCGGCTTCCTGGGCATAAGCGGCCGGCATGGCGAGCAGGGCGCCGGCTGCAACCAGACGTACGGCACGCGCCAGCGAGCAGACAGCGAGACCCGGCGCCGCAACGCCGGTATCCAAATCAAGAGTGGTTTTGTTATGGGACATGAAGGCTCCGACAACAGCGTGTCGTGCGTCACCGCTCTACTCCCTGAACAGCTGCGAGTGCCTGCTATAACCTCCCCTAGACACCACGCATCCGGCCATTCCATGCCCGCGATCTGGACTCACGCTGGTTACGAGCCGATGTCGGGATGACATCGGCAAAATCCGCGCGAGCTTATGCAACTGAGTATCGACTGTAAATAGCAATTCATCGCATTAAATAATTATTTACATTCCCATCCATGATCTGTCGAGACTTAAACAAAAACACCCCTTACCCATCAGGCAAGGGGTGCTGGTGATCCGCTATAAAGTCAGGCGTTGCGAGACGCCTCGATCCGCGCAATCTCCTCCGGCTGCACGTAGTAGTCGGTGTCCTCGTCGTAGCTGCGCACGATGAAGCAGGCGATGCTGGCGATGAAGGTCACGCCCACCAGCCACCAGATGTGCCAGATCAGCGCGAAGCACATCAGGGTCATGAACGCCGAGGCGATCAGGCCGATGCAGGTGTTGCGCGGCATATGGATGGGGCGGAATTTGCTCGGTACGGGTGGGCGGCCGTCGCGCTTCTGCTCGTGAAATTCATCGATGCGGTCGCCACGCGGGGTGACGGCGAAGTTGTAGAACGGCGGTGGCGACGAGGTCGACCATTCCAGGGTGCGGGCATCCCACGGATCGCCGGTGTGGTCGGCCAGTTCCTTGCGCTTGATGATCGACACGGCGATCTGGATCAGCGTGCACAGAATGCCCAAACCGATCAGCACGGCGCCGACCACGGCCACGTAAAGGTACGGCTCCCACTCGGGATTGGTGGTGGTGTTCAGGCGCCGGGTCATGCCCATGAAACCCAGGATGTAGAGCGGCATGAAGGCCAGGTAGAAGCCGACGATCCAGAACCAGAACGATGCCTTGCCCCAGCCTTCGTGCAGCCGGAAACCGAACACTTTCGGGAACCAGTAGGTGATGCCCGCCATGTAGCCGAACACCGCGCCACCGATGATCACGTTATGGAAGTGGGCGACCAGGAACAGGCTGTTGTGCAACAGGAAGTCCGCACCGGGCACCGCCAGCAGCACGCCGGTCATGCCGCCGATGGAGAAGGTGATGATGAAGCCCAGGGTCCACAGTACCGGCGTGGTGAATTCCAGGCGGCCACGGTACATGGTGAACAGCCAGGTGAAGATCTTCACCCCGGTGGGCACCGCGATGATCATGGTCATGATGCCGAAGAAGGCATTGACGCTCGCCCCCGAGCCCATGGTGAAGAAGTGGTGCAGCCACACCACGAACGACAGCAGGGTGATCGCCACGGTGGCCCAGACCATCGAGTGGTAGCCGAACAGGCGCTTGCGGGCGAAGGTCGCGGTGACTTCGGAGAACACCCCGAAGGCCGGCAATATCAACAGGTAAACCTCGGGGTGGCCCCAGGCCCACACCAGGTTCACGTACATCATCGGGCTGCCGCCGGCGGTGTTGGTGAACAGGTGGAAATCCAGGTAGCGGTCCAGCGTCAGCATCGCCAGGGCCACGGTGAGGATCGGGAACGCCGCGCAGATGATCACGCTGGTGCACAGGATGGTCCAGGTGAAGATCGGCATCTGGAACAGGCCCATGCCCGGCGCGCGCATCTTGAGGATGGTGACCAGGAAGTTGACCCCGGTGAGCAGCGTGCCGAGGCCCGAGAGCTGCAGGCTCCAGATGAAGTAGTCGACGCCGACGCCCGGGCTGTACTCGATGCCCGACAGCGGCGGATAGGCGACCCAACCGGTCATGGCGAACTCGCCGACGAACAGCGAGATGTTGGTCAGCAGCACGCCGCCGACGAACAGCCAGAAGCTCAGCGAGTTGAGTAGCGGAAAGGCCACGTCACGGGCGCCGATCTGCAGCGGCGTGACGATGTTCATCAGCCCGACCACCAGGGGCGTGGCGACGAAGAAGATCATGATCACGCCATGGGCGGTGAAGATCTGGTCGTAGTGATGGGGCGGTAGGTAACCCTCGGCGCCGCCGGTGGCCACGGCCAGCTGGGTGCGCATCATGATGGCGTCGGCGAAGCCGCGCAGCAGCATGATCAGGGCGACGATCACGTACATCACGCCGATCTTCTTGTGGTCGACCGAGGTCAGCCATTCGCGCCACAGCCAGCCCCACTTTTTGAAGTAGGTCAGCGCGGCGAACAGGCCCAGGCCGCCGAGCGCCACCATGATCATGGTGACGACGAGGATGGGCTCGTGCAGGGGTATGGCGTCGAGAGTGAGTTTTCCGAGCATGTGTCGATACGGCGCCGGCTGGCGGCGCGCGGGCTCCTTGGGTCAGTGAGAATCAGAGAGGTCGGCGACGGAACAGCGGCCGCGGCTCGATGACCGAACGGCCGTACTGCACGCTCATGCCGGCCAGGCCCTTGAGGGCGTCGTGCACGGACTTGTCCTCGCGCACCGCGAAGCTGTCGAAACCGCACTGGCGCATATGGGCGAGCTGGTCGCGCAGTACGTCGCCAACCGCGCGCAGCTCGCCACGCCAGCCCAGGCGGCTGCGCAGCAGGTAGGCCTGGCTGTAGCCGCGGCCGTCGCGAAAGCTGGGAAAGTCGATGGCGATCAGGGGCAACACGGCAAGCCAGGGCGGCAGCTCCAGGGGCTCGTCGTCGGGGCTCAGCAGCAGGCCGTCGCAACGGGTTTGCCCGCCAGCCTCCTGCCGCTCGCGCCAGCGCGCCAACGGTAAAATCAACGGCCCCTGCTCCGTGATTTCGCCATCACGGAGCAGCACCCAGGGGTCGTCGGTAACGATGCGTGGCTCGCCGTCGCGCAGGCTGATCAGGTTGTTCATGTCGGCGCCTCCGCCTGGCGATACACCCGCGCCTTGAAGGGCTCGATGCCGACGCGCTGCACGGTGTCGATGAACCGTTCGTTACCCTGGCGCTGCTCGTCGAAGGTCTCGACCAGGCGCTCGATGACGTCCGGCACCTCGGCGGCGCTGAACGAAGGGCCGATCACCTTGCCCAGTGCGCTGGACTTGCCCTGGGCGCCGCCGATGGTCACCTGGTACCACTCGCTGCCGTTCTTGTCGACGCCGAGAATGCCGATGTTGCCGATGTGGTGGTGGCCGCAGGCATTCATGCAGCCGGAGATGTTCAGGCTGATGTCGCCCAGGGCGTGCAGCGCCTCGGCATCCTCGAAACGCTGCTGGATGGCCTGGGCGATGGGGATCGACTTGGCGTTGGCCAGGGCGCAGTAATCGCCACCGGGGCAGGCGATCACGTCGGTGAGCAGGCCGATATTGGCGCTGCCCAGGCCGATCGCCAGCGCCTGCTGCCAGAGTGCGTGCAGGTCGGCCTTGCGTATGTCGGGTAGTACCAGATTCTGTTCATGAGCCACGCGGATTTCGCCGAAGCCGTAGCGCTCGGCCAGCTCGGCGACGGCACCCATCTGCGCTGAAGTCACGTCGCCCGGCGGCAGGCTGGCACCTGGTTTGGTCGACAGCACCACGCTGGCGTAGCCCGGCACCTTGTGCGGCTGCACGTTGCGCGACACCCAGCGGGCGAAGGCGGCATCGCCGGCCAGCGCGGTGCCGAAATCCAGATCGGTATCCGACAGCGCCGCGTAGGGCGGCGGCGCGAAGGTGGCGGCGACGCGCTGGTATTCGGCATCGGTCAGCTCGGCAGGGCCGTCCTTGATGTGCTGCCACTCGGCCTCGACTTCCCTGGCGAAGGCCTCGATGCCCAGCGCCTTGACCAAAATCTTGATGCGCGCCTTGTACTTGTTGTCACGCCGGCCATGGCGGTTATAGACCCGCAGAATCGCTTCGACGTAAGACAGCAAATGGCGCCACGGCAGGCCATCGCGAATCACCTGGCTGAGGATCGGTGTGCGTCCCAGGCCGCCGCCGACCATCACCCGCGCCAGCAGCTCACCGGCGGCATCGCGGTACAGGTACAGGCCGACGTCGTGCATCGGTACCGCGGCGCGATCCTCTCTGGCGGCGCACAGGGCGATCTTGAATTTGCGCGGCAGAAACAGGAATTCCGGGTTGACCGTCGACCACTGCCGGAGGATCTCGGCCAGCGGCCGCGGGTCGAGCAACTCATCGGCCGCCACGCCCGCGAAGGCTTCGGTGGTGATGTTGCGCACGCAGTTGCCCGAGGTCTGGATGGCGTGCATCTCGACGTCGGCCAGGCGCTCGAGAATATCCGGCACCTGCTCCAGCTCGATCCAGTTGAACTGGATGTTCTGGCGCGTGGTGAAGTGGCCGTAATCACGGTCGTAGTCACGGGCGATGGACGCCAGGGTGCGCAGCTGGCGGGCCGACAGCGTGCCGTAGGGAATCGCCACGCGCAGCATGTAGGCGTGCTTCTGCAGGTACAGGCCGTTCTGCAAACGCAGCGGCAAGAACTCCTCCTCGCTCAGCTCGCCACTGAGGCGTCGCTGCACCTGGTCGCGAAACTGCGCGACCCGCTCGCGCACCAGCGCGTGGTCGTATTCGTCGTAGTGATACATGACAAGCCCCTTGCGCCCTGGAGCGCGGCAGACAGGGCCGTCACTATGGGCAAGCAGGCAAAATCAAAACAGCCTCAGATATTTCGCAAAAAACCATATCAGATTGGAATTTCAGGATCCTGCTCAGCGTTTATCGCTTAATACCTGAGCTACAGATCGAGCAGTAAGCGACTTTCCATCTGATATGCAAAATTCACCATCTCTAAAACCTGATATCTTCTGTAACATCCTTGGGCGCCGCGCTGTCGTGGCATGCTTACAGTCCTGCGCATCGGGTACGCCATGAAACGCTACGAGAAACTTGCCGACGAAATCGCCACCCTGATCCGCTCGGGTCTGTTGGCGCCTGGTGAAAAGGTGCCTTCGGTGCGCCACGCCAGCCGCACCTATGGCGTCAGTGCCTCGACCGTTTTCCAGGCCTATTACCTGCTCGAAGACCGCGGGCTAATCCAGGCCCGTGCACGCTCCGGTTACTTCGTGCGCGAGCATGCCAAACGGCCGCTGCACGAGCCGCAGTTGCGCGCGGGCGCCGCCCAGGCCACCGAGGTGGACGTCAGTGAACTGGTGTTCTCGGTACTCGGCTCGCTGAAGGATCCGCACACCGTGCCGTTTGGCTCGGCGTTCCCCAGCCCGGAGTTGTTTCCGCTGCCGCGCCTGGCCCGCTCCATCGCGCAGAGCGTGCGCGACATGCCGAGCCACGCAGTGATTGCCGACATGACCGAGGGCAACCCGGATCTGCGCCGGCAGATCGCCCTGCGCTACATGCTCAGCGGCGTGCGCCTGCCGCTCGAAGAGCTGGTGATCACCAACGGCGCCATGGAAGCGCTTAACCTGTGCCTGCAGTCGGTAAGCGAACCGGGCGACCTGGTCGCCATCGAAAGCCCGGCGTTCTACGCCACCCTGCAGGTGCTGGAGCGGCTCAAGCTCAAGGCGGTAGAAATTCCCGTGCATCCGCGTGAAGGCATCGACCTGGACAGCCTGGCCGACAGCCTGCAGCGCTTGCCGATCAAGGCCTGCTGGTTCATGAGCAGCCTGCAGAACCCGCTCGGTGCGAGTATGAGCGACACCAAGAAGGCCGCGCTCTACGAACTGCTGCAGCGCCATCAGGTGCCGTTGATCGAAGACGACGTGTACGCCGAACTGCACTACGGCGCGCAGCCGCCGAAACCGGTGAAGAGCTTCGACCGTGACGGCCTGGTGATGCACTGCGGCTCGTTTTCCAAATGCCTGGCGCCGGGGTACCGGGTCGGCTGGGTGGCGGGCGGGCGCCATGCCCAGCGCATCGCCCGGCTGAAGCTGATGACCACCATTTCACCGTCGGTGCCCGCCCAGGCGGCGCTGGCCGATTACCTGCAGCACGGCGGCTACGACCGCCACCTGCGCAAGCTGCGCCACCAGCTAGAAAGCCAGCAGGGCTCGATGCTCGCCTCGGCCGCCCGGCACTTCCCGGCAGACACGCGAGTAACGAGACCAAGCGGCGGCTACTTCCTGTGGTTCGAGTTCGCCGAGCGGGTCGACGCCCTGCAGTTGTTTCGCCTGGCGCTGGCCCAGGGCATCAGCCTCGCGCCAGGGCCGATCTTCTCGGCCACTCGCAGTTTCGGCCATTGCGCGCGGCTCAACCACGGCCACCCGTGGACCGCCCAGAGCGAACAGGCGATGCAAACCCTGGGGCGAATCATCGCCTCGTTCTGAGAACCTATCCAAAGTCTGCTGCGCGTCGGCACTGCGGCGTTAAAAACAGGCTGGAGTGCCAGCCCAGTCGGACTGCTCATTTACAGCTCGTAAAGTCGAGCGCGACTCCGACCGGTCCTCGCCTGTTTTTGCGGGGCCGCCTAGGCCTTGCATTGCTCTAGCTCGCGAGACTTTGAACAGGTTCTGAACCCGAAGATGTGCGGCACGCCCCGTCTGTTGTGCGTGGCAGCCAGCCGCTAGGCGCCGCCCAACAAACCTGCCCTAATGGCACTTTTCCCTGCGCAGGTTCGCCCATGATTCGTAGCTCCCTCGCCCTGTTCGTCGCCCTGGCCGCCGGTAGCGCCGGCGCCGCCGAGCAGGTGCCGCTGTACAGCAACCTCAAGGACTGGCTGGTGGCCTGTGACAACACACGCCAGTGCACGGCGCTGTCCAACGCCACCGAAGAAGACGTGCAGAAGCTGCCTACATGGAGCCTGAGCGTGAGCCGTGAAGCCGGCCCCGAAGGTGCGCTGCATGTCGGCCTGTTCAGCTACAACAAGGCCAGCGGCCAGCCGCTGCTCGATGGCAAGCCGCTGCAGGTGAAGCTGCAGCCGGGCAAGCTGACCGAGGGTTCGGTGCCGGAGGTTTACAGCATCGAGGGCAGCGATGCCCAGGCTCTGATCGCCGAGCTGCGCAATGGCCAGCGCCTGGTATTGCCGACCGAGGAAGGCGAGGCGGTGACCTCGCTCAGCGGCATGAGCGCCGCCCTGCTGCTGATGGATTCGGTGCAGGGCCGCCTGGGCACCACCACGGCGCTGCTGCGCAAGGGCAACAACCCGGCGAGCAGCGTGCCGCCCGCCCCGGCCGCGCCGCCGGTGCCAACCTGGCAAGCCCCCAAGCCACTGAGCGAGGCCGACAGCAAGCGCTTGCTGGCCGCGGTGCGCGAGGCGATGCGCAGCGACTGGCAGCCCGAGATGTATGAGGATGAGCTACCCGAGGGCCAGGCCTTCGCACTCAGTGACCGCGAGGCGCTGGTCATCCTCAAGACCGGCTGCGGCGCCTACAACTGCAATTACAGCCTGTACCAGGCGCCGTTCGATCAGCCCCAGCAGGCGCGCCAGGCGAGCATCCCGGAAATTCCGGTCTTCGAGGACTTGCCACCCAGCGGCAGCGTCGAGTTCGACCCGGCCAGCGGTGAGCTGAGCAGCTTCACCCTGGCCATGGGCATGGGCGGTTGCGGCTTCACCCAGCGCTGGCGCTACGACGGCAAGGGTTTCACGCCGGTTCACGCGACCATGCTGGGCACCTGCCTCGGCCTGGATTCGAGCTACTGGCCGGTGCTGTGGCGCACCGCCGAGAAGCGCTGAGCTTCCGGGAACAGCTTGCCCAACGTACGCCGCGCCTGGGCGGCCTGCAGGTAGGCATAGAGCAGGCTGGTCAGTTCCTCGATATCCAGACGGTGGCCGTCGAGCATCGGGTTGAACAGCCAGAGCCGCAGGCGCATGCCGGCCGCGACCAGGCGTGCATCCGGCGCAGCCAGGGATTTGAAGCACGGCGGCGTCAGCCCCTGCACGCACTGGCCGGCCATTACCGAGAACACCAGCGCCAGGCTCAGGTGATGCTGCTCGATCTCGAAGGCATCGAAGCATTCCCAGGGCGTGGCCTCGCGGGCGTTGGCGAACTGCACGCCGTCGGCGGTCAGCAGCATCACCCGGCGGCCATGTCGGCGGCTGAACGCCTCGGCACCGGCCAGCAGCGCCAGCCCCGCCGCGAGCAGCAGGGCACCCGGTATCCAGCACAGCCACTGCGCCGAACGCAGGTGGATGAGACTCGGCAGGCTGACCAGCCAGCCGCCGACGAACAGCAGTACCGCGGCCCCCAGGGCGCTGCACAGCGCCTGCCCGGAAGCACGCTCGTGGATTTCGTGACGCTGCTGCGGGCCGTCGGCCTGGGCCTGCAGCTCGCTGAGCAGCGCCTCACGGCTGGCATCATCCATGCTGTTTCAGGGCATCGAGCTGCTGCTGGGCCAGGGCGGCCTGCACGTAGGCGCTCAGCAGCGCGTGCAGGTCATCGATATCGAGCTTGCTGCCGCCAGTGGCCACACCGGCGGAGTTGATGCGCACATGGGGCTGAGGCTTTTTCAGTGCCATCGCCTGATTGCCGAACAGCACCGACACCGGGCGATGGGTCGGCAGCGAGGTGGTGTCGCTCAGGGTCAGTTTCTGCAGGGTCAGCAGGCCTTCGTCCTTGACGAATACGTCGACCACCTTGGTCAGGTCGACGGGCCCACTGAGCGCGGTGTGATGCAGCTCGCGGCGGGTCAGGCGCATGAACACCTCGCGGCCGGCGTTGCGGTGCTGCCAGGTGAGCAACATGAACACCAGCGTCATGAAGCAACCGCAAATGATCAGCCCGGTCTTGCCGAAACTGAAGCCGCTCCACAGGATACCCAGCGCACCCAGGGTCAGCACGGGGCCGAGCACCCAGTAGCGTTTGGTATTGGTGAACTCCATCTGCTCGGGCACCCGCTCGATGACCTGGGTGAGTTCGGCGATCACGGCGTCGCGCTGAGCGCCACGCGGGTACACGACACCGTCATCGGAGAAGCGCGGTGAAAGGGGCTGGTTCATTGGAAAAATCCTCGCATCGACATGATGCGCGGATTATCCGGTCCGGCAGACGGGCTGGGCAGCGCGGCGGCTGGTGCTCACAACAATCAGCCGCCCGCTCAATACTCTGCCGTCTACGCCTTACTTGGCCTGCAGGTAGTCGGTCAGAAACGCCTGGGCATTGCCCTGCTCCGACAGGCCGTTGTCGTAGCCAACCATCATCGGCTTGGCTTCACCGGGCAGGTACAGCTCGCCCCAGCCGTTGCGCACCAGCAACACCACGAACTTCTTGCCATCGACCTGGGTGCTGTAGCGCGTGTCATCGGCGTTCTTTTCCACATCCATGCGCTGGATGCGCATGTCCCAGTCGTGGTCCACGCCCTCGACCTGTACTAGCGCCTGGTTTTCGCTGCGCGCACCGATGCGCAGCGTCCACACCTTTACGCCCTGCTCGCCGGAAAACGCCACCACCTTGGGCGCCACCTCCGGGCGCTCTTCGGCCTGTGCAAAACCGCTGGCGAGCGCCAGCAGCATGGCCAGCAATGCGGTACTTCTTGCGAAAATCTTCATGCATCCACTCCCGTTGAAATCGGCCATTCAACGCAACGTGATGCAGCGTGCCTAGCCGCGCTGCCGCGGCGCACAACAATGAATCGCTCGATCACAACGACTGACGGTCGAAGATCGAGCGCAGTAAGATGTCAAAGTGTGTCAACCGCCACCCCAAGGATGCACCCTCTGCGATGCAACGCTGGACTCCCTACCTGGATACGCAATTCTGCTTCGAGCAGCCGGCCGCCCTCGCCAAGGCGGGCGTGTTCGACGCCAGCACGCCGCGGGTGATGGGCAGCGCCATCGGGCATTACCGCGCCCGCACCGTGCGCCCGCACCTGCAGTACTTCGATTGCGACCTGCAGTTTCCCGAGCCGCTACGCATCGACAAGGTGCTGCCGGGCAGCCTGTGCATCGTCCAGGTGCTCGACGGCGGGTGGGAGCACCGCGTCGACGGCCATCTGCACCGCTACACACCCGGCATGCCTCACATGCTCGGCGTCAGCGAAACCATGGAGGCCATCGACCAGCTGCCGGCCGGCAGCCACGCACGCATGGCCGGCCTGCGCATCGCCGGCGACTACCTGCATGAACTGGCCGAGGAAGACCACGACCTGCAACCGCTGCTCGGCCTGCTCGACGACGGCATCCGTTTCAGTGAGCTGCAGCACTGCAAGGCCTTGGGCGGTTTGCTGCAACGCCTGTATCAATCGCCGTATCACGGCACCCTGGAGCGCCTGCATCAGGAAAGTCTGAGCCTGGCGGTGCTGGTGGAACTGGCCGCGCACTTCAAGGGCCGTGCGAGCAGCGCGCCGCAGCCGGTACGCGGCCAGCGCGACTTGGCCTTCGAGGCACGCCGCCTGCTCGATGCCAGCCTGGAACAGCCGCCGGGCAGCCAGGCGCTGGCGCTACAACTGGGCGTCGGCGAAACCACCCTGCGCCGCGCCTTCGGCCAGGTGTTCGGCCAATCGATGCTGCAGTACGTGCGCCAGCAGCGCATGGAACTGGCCCGCACGCTGCTGCGCCAGCGCAAATGGCAGGTGGCGCAGATCGCCTATCGCCTGGGCTACAACAGCCCGGCGAATTTCAGCCATGCCTATCGGGCGCATTTCGGCCATCCGCCGGGGGCGGAGCGCTAGAAAAAGCACCAGACACCGCGCCTGTCTCCCAAGGCGCAGACTCGACACCTGTTCTAGACTCGATTGCGAAGCAGCCGCTCGGAAATCGTGCGCTGCAGCGCATGAGCGAGCCTGCAACGCCGTCCACAGCATAAGCGCCTGGAATGCACGGTTTACCAGGCCCGGAAATCACAAGCCAGTATCCCGCCACGCCAAGCAGGCCACCGCTCGTATGTGCACTTGAACAATGGATCGTCCACTGGCTCAGCAGGTATCGCTATGTCGCCCTCTCTCCTCCGTCTTTCCACCCGCAGCCTGCTGTATGCAAGCTACGTCAGCCTGCTGGCGCTGATGCTACTGATCGCCGGCGTCGCCCTTTACAACCTCAGCACCGCCGACCGCGAGTTCGCGGCCTACATCGGTGGAGTAGAAACACGCGCCCGGCTGGCCAGCAAGGTCAGCGACGCCGTGAAGGACCGTGCCATCGAGCTGCGCAACCTGGCGCTCAACACTGCCCCCGGGGAGCGCGAGGCGAAACGCGGCGCCATCGAAGCGCGGGAAAAGGACGTGGATGACAGCCTCAAGGCGTTGCACCAGGCCATGGTCACGCATTCGGACGTTTCATCCACCGGCCGCGAGATGCTGGCGCGCATCGAAGAGGTCGAGGGGCGCTACAGCCCGGTGGCTCATACCATTGCCGAGCACCTGTTCAAGGGCGAGGACGCCGAGGCGTTGAAAATGGTCAGCGAGCAATGCACACCGCTGCTGCATGAGTTGACCGATGTCATCGACCAGTACCTGATCCACACCACCAAGGTGGCCGAGCAGCGCGTCAGCGCCAACGAAGCCCACTCGCAAAGGCAGCGCAGCATCCTGCTGGTCATCACCGCGCTGAGTTTCGTACTCGCTGCGGTGCTCGGCCACCTGATCAGCCGCCACCTGCTGCGTTCACTCGGCGCAGAACCCAATGACCTCAACCAGATTGCCCAACGCGTCGCCGAAGGCGACCTGCGTGCCATGGAGCAGGCGGTGAACAGCGCCGAAAACAGCGTGCTTTCCGCTCTGCAACGCATGCAGTTGAACCTGCGTGAAGTCACCCAGGGCATCGACAACTCCTCGCGCACCGTTGCCCATTCCAGCCAGGAGCTGAGCGAATCGAGCCTGCGCAATGCCGAAAGCGTCGCCCAGGCTCAGCGCGAGGTGGAGCACATCGTCACCGCCGTGCACGAAATGGCCGCGACGGTTCAGGACGTCGCACGCAACGCCGAGTCTGCCGCACAGGCCGCCAACGAAGCCGATGAGGCCGCGCTGCAGAGCCAGCACAAGGCCGGCCAGGCGGTGAACCTGATCAGCGAACTGGCCACGGTGATCGACAATTCCAGTGAAGCGATGGCGCGGTTGAAGACCGAAAGCAACAACATCGGCAGCGTGCTCGACGTCATCAAGTCGGTGGCTGACCAGACCAACCTGCTGGCCCTCAACGCCGCCATCGAAGCCGCCCGTGCCGGTGAGGCGGGCCGCGGTTTCGCCGTGGTGGCCGATGAAGTGCGCAATCTGGCGCGCCGTACCCAGGAGGCCACAGCCGAGATCGAGGCGCTGATCGCCAGCCTGCAGGCGATCGCCGACGAGACAGCCAACTACATGGAGCGCTGCCAGCGTTCGAGCACGCAGTCGGTGTCAGGCGTGTCGGAAGCGGGTGAGGCGGTGGCGCGGATCGTCGCCATGATCGAGCGCATCAACGGTATGAACCAGCAGATCGCCACGGCGGCCGAGCAGCAAAGTGCAGTGGCCGAGGAAATCAGCCGTGGCGTGGTGTCGATGCGCGACAGCACCGAACAGTCCGCCGCGGCCTTTCAGCACGCCCAGCAGGAAAGCGAGAGCCTGGCACGCACCAGCGAGGCCCTCAGGCAGAACATCGCCCGCTTCCGCCTGTGAAACTGATGGCGCCAGCCGAAGCTGGCGCTGCGCCAGATCTAGAACCTGCTCATGATCTTTCAGGGCAGATCGTCGATTTTGGCAGCTAAGCGGCGGGAGCGCCCGGTCGCCCCAGTAGGACGGACAGGTGATTACCTGTGGGAGCGGGCCATGCCCGCGATTTTTCGCGCGCATGGCCCGCTCCCACAATGGATCAGTGACGGCCGCTTCTGCCTTGTAGGTGCCGCTACATAAAGATCGTGAACAGGCTCTTAGAGCTGGTCGCCCTTGAGGCCGGCATACAGGCGGGTCATTTCGTTGAGCTGGCGGAACATCGACTCGGCGTTGACCGCCACGATGGTCGGCACGAACTCCTTGGAGGCAAAGGCCTTGGTCGCGAACTGCCAGCGCGCGTCGGTCTTGCGCAGGGCGGCGGCGATTTCCTCGTTGGGCGCACCGGCGGCCTGCAGCTCCTTCATGATGGCGTCGAACTCCTTCACCGAAGCGTCGAAGTTGGCATCCAGATTCGGCGCCTGCACGCCCCAGGCACGGGCCATGTAGAACATCGCGGTGCGCTGGGTCAGCACGCGGTTCCAGCCGCTGCGGTTGATCGAGTGGGAAGCGGCGTCGCCGTTGTGCTTCTCGAACAGATCGGTGACGTGCTGGGTCTGCTTGACCAGCTCCTCGGCCTTGGCCAGCACGGCGGGCGCCTGGGCCTTGTCCGGTTTGGCGGTGACCATGGCGCGGTAGACGGTCCAGATCACCTCGACCTGGGCGAGGCCAGCCTGCACTTCGCTGTTGGTCGGGTGCGCCTTGAGCTTGGCGTGATGATCCTCGAACAGCGCGACGCTGGTGTTGAGCTGCTTGGTGGCATCATCGACCTTCACGTCGGAGCCGATCATCATGTAGTCCTTGGCCATGATCTGCCCAAGGCTGCGCTGCAGACCGGCCATGTTCATGGCCTCCAGCGGCGCCATTTCCGCCCAGCTGGCGAGACTGACAAGGCCAAGGCTCAATACCAGAGCCTGCATGCAACGTTTGATCAACTCTCGCTCCTCACGCGCTACGGCGCTCTCGGCTCAATAGGGGCGCGGCGGGCAGCCTGGCTGCCAGCTTTTCGACGCCAACAATAGGACGGATTCTAATCCATAGGCCCGCGCCTGACCTGCCGCGACAGGCCAAACGACGACCAGGCCGCTCAGCAGAATGGAGATTGGTGACGGCGGTCACACTCCAGCACCTCGGCCCCGGCAACGCAGAGCCACACCGATGCAAAAGCCAAGCCTGACGAAAAAGGTAGCACAGCGCCACCACCTGAAAACCGAACGGTCATGGCAGCGAACTGAGCGGAAGGGCAATAGCGGATGTCACCCCATGCGCCTGTAAAAAGCAGGCGCATGGGGTTCGCGTCAGGAGGGCGTCTTGCTCTGCGCGGCAGCCTTGCGCTTGGCGCGGCGCGACAGCATGTTCAGGCCTTCGATGACCGCCGAGAAGGCCATCGCCGCGTACAGGTAGCCCTTCGGCACATGGGCACCGAAGCCTTCGGCGATCAGCGTCATGCCGA
>Ga0268257_1001875_pt1 | contig 16514 bp, 13 predicted proteins | sample AgamicAtPrz_FD_200249 | JGI IMG/M metagenome (GOLD analysis project Ga0268257, IMG submission 200249) | Agave microbial communities from Guanajuato, Mexico - At.P.rz (v2) (version 3) | ecosystem: Host-associated > Plants > Phyllosphere > Phylloplane/Leaf | place: Guanajuato, Mexico | collected... | reverse complement strand
GACGCGATCAGTTGTTCGTAGGAAAAAGATTCAGCCATTCTCTCAATTGCTCCGCGGCAGCCTGTGCAAGCTACCTGTTACTCTGTATTTTGGGTGACGGGACCCGCGCCCGCTGCGCGCGCCCACTCAGGGCGGTACAACCGGGGATTATCAAGGCTCGCAGCCCTACCCGGGACACAATACCCGTTTTCAGGCCCAAGACTCTGCCACAAATGCCACAGCCGCTGCTGTCAACGTGGCTTATTCCGTGCGCGTCACTACGCCTTCCCTGGTCTTTTCGATGACCGCCAAGCCAGCGCGCAAAGCGCCAGGCACAGCAGCGTCAGAGGCAGCAGGCCCAGGGCATGTACCCAGCGGGCATAAGGCGTCAGGCCCTCGCGCCCCTGAACCCGGCCCTGCAATACCGCGCGCTCGAACGGTGCCAGTGCTTTCACCACTTGCCCCCTGTGATCGATCACCACGGTGGCTCCGGTATTCGTTGCGCGCAACATGGGACGCTCGAACTCCAGTGCACGCATGCGGCTGATGGACAGATGCTGGTCAATGGCCACGGAGTCCCCAAACCAGCCGATATTGCTCAGATTGACCAGCACCGTGGGTGCCGTCGCCGCATTGCCGAAATGGGCCGCCAGCTCTTCGCCGAACAAATCCTCGTAGCAGATATTGGGCGACAGGCGCTCGCCTGCCCAGCTCATGGAAGGCTGGCCCAGTGCGCCGCGATTGAAGTCGCCCAGCGGAATATTCATGAGTTCCGTGAACCAGCGGAACATGGGTGGAATGAACTCGCCGAACGGCACCAGGTGATGCTTATCGTACTGATAGGCCTGGGTCTGTCCGGGCAGCCAGCCTTCGACCGTATTGGTAAAGCCCTTGTCCCAATTGCCCAGCGGCAGCCCCACCAGGGCCGCGCGACTGGAGTCCTTAGCGACAAAAGGTGCACGCACGAAATCCAGATAGCCCTCGGGAAGCTGCTGAGGCAGCAGCGGAATGGCGGTCTCAGGCGCCACCACCAACTGAGCACTGGCGTCATGCAGCTGCTGGGCATACCAGCGCAGTGCGACCACCACGCCCGAGCCCAGCTCGAACTTCTCATCCTGGGGAATATTGCCCTGCAAAAGCTCCACGCTCATGCCGGGCTGCTGGCCGGGCGCGGCAACGGCGCTGTCGCGCGACCACCAAAGTCCGCCCCATACCAGACCCAAGGCCAGTGCGGATGCCAGGGCCGGCACGAACTTCAGCACCACGCCTCTGGTCTGGGCACGCCAGACCAGCAGCGCCAGCCAGGCCGCAGCCCAGGCTGCGACAAACCCGGTGCCGTAGACGCCTATCCAGCGCGGCAGCATGGACAGCGGCCCCTCCACATGGGCATAGCCGCCGGCTCCCCAGGGGAAACCGGTCCAGAGCCAGCCGCGAGCGAGTTCGGCCAGCGTCCACAGTGCCGCAAAAACCAGGGTCGATAGCGCAGCCGGGACCTGCGCCAGACGCTTGAAACACCATGCAGCCACGGCGTAATAGCCACTCAGAAAGCCCGCTAGCGCCAGCACGGCAGCTATGGCCAGTGGCGCAGCCAATCCGCCATAGGTGTGCATGGAGATGAACAGCCACCAGAAGGAAGCCACAAGCCATGCCGTGCCAAACAACCAGGCCCGGCCTGCCGCCTGGGCCGCGGAGCGGGCAGCCAGCAGCGCATGAACCAGTACCGCCAGCGACAGAATCTGCAGCAACCACAGCGGACGACCGTAGCCTCCAACCAGGCTCAACCAGCCGTCGCCCTGACCGCGAGCCCAGGGCCAGGCCAGCGAAAGAGCCTGCAGGCCGCCTGCAAGGACTAGCGACAGCGCACTCATCCAGCCATGAGGCCTGGCAGCAGCAGTCTGAACGGAGGGAGCAGAAGTGGTCATAGGAATCGGCTGGCAAGAGCAAAACACCCAACCGGGTGGTTGGGTGAATTCAAGCATACGAGGTATGGCCAGGACTTGTGCAAACCAAGGGGTACAACCGGTATTTCCACCGGCATCACACCAAGCCTGACCCGGATTTGCGCAAGTCGAGATCAGTTGCGAACAAGGCTGTCCGGCGAAGGATCGCGCACCACCTTGAACCAGCGCACCGCGCCGCCCTTGGTGTGGAGCACAGTAAACTCCAGCCCGCCCAGGTGAACCTGCTCGCCGCGCTTGGGCATATGTCCGATTTCGTGCGCGATGAGGCCCCCGATGGTGTCGAACTCGGCATCGGGGTCGCTGGCATGCAGCGTGGTTTCGAACTCCTCGCTCACATGTTCGATGCTGGCATCGCCCGCCACGCGGTAGCTGTTGTCGGCCAGGGCAAAGATATCGCCCTCGTCCTCGGGGATGTCGAACTCGTCCTCGATCTCACCGACGATTTCTTCCAGCACATCCTCAATCGTCACCAGACCGGCCACACGGCCAAACTCGTCGATGACCACCGCCAGATGGTTGCGATTGGCGCGGAACTCGCGCAGCAGATCGTTGAGGCCCTTGCTCTCGGGAACGAATACGGCGGGCCGCACCAGAGCACGAATATTCAGGGTGGGAGAACGCTGCAACTTGAGCAAATCCTTGGCCATGAGAATGCCAATGATGTTCTCGCGCTCGCCCTGGTAGACCGGAAAGCGCGAATGCGCCGTGGTGAGAACCTGGTGCAGGATTTCTTCGTACGGAGCGTCTATATTGATGAGATCCATGCGTGGCGCGGCCACCATGACTTCTCCGGCGCTCATGTCGGCCATGCGAATCACGCGTTCCAGCATGACGCGAGACTCGGTGCCGATGACCTGATTGTCTTCGGCTTCGGCCAGGGTTTCGATCAGTTCATCGGGAGATTCCGGTGCCGGATGAATGAACTCAGCCACCTTTTGCAGGAAGCTTCGCTTGTCTTCCTTCTCGGGAAGTCGCGCAGGATGGGGGTCAGACACTGTCTTGGAGTGCAGGACGTGCGGTAGTCAAACAAGTCCCCAAGAATAACGGATTGTGTTGACAGACGGCTTGCTAGCTCACAAAAGCCATGACCAGCTGTCACCAAGGGCGCTCGGAAAAAGCCATTTTGATAGCTGCTTGCACTTGTCTTTATTGGGCTGCAGCATTGCCAGCTTCACAAGCCGACTTACTCGCCTGATTTATGGCGGCCTTCCTGCACACCCTTGCGCACTTCCTGTACACCGGCCAGAAAAGTCCAGAAATTGACGGCCTGCTTCTTGAGCTGATAGTCCATCTCGCCCAGATGCTCGGTCACCAGGTCGCTGACATGGGTCTCGAAGTCGGCAGGCGGCAGCTCCAGATAGGCTTCGGATTCCGAGCCTTCTCGCTTGACGGTGGCACCCGCGTTGCGCGCAATCTTGAGCATGGCCGTGTTCTCGGACAGCGCATGGATGAACATCATGCTCACGTTCTTGCTGCGCGCATGCAGCACTGCACGCGCGAACAGACGTGCACCCAGCCCCTTGCCGCGTGCACTCTTGAGCACGGAGACGCCGAACTCCGCGCATTTCTCATGCTCGGGGTGGCCGGCAAAGGCCAGATGCGCCATGGAGATCAATTCCAGGCGGCGGTTGAAGATGCCGAAGATATCGTCGCGCTCGAAATCGAGCTGCTCGACATAGCGACGCACCTGTTCGTCATTGGCCGCATAGCCAAAGCGCAGATAGCGATCACGCGCATCCAGCTTGAGCAGATGCTTGGTGATGCGGTCGCGGTGGCGCGGACTCAGCGAACGGATGGGGACCAAGGACGGCGAGCGACGCTCGGCGCCATGGGACTTGCCCATGTCTCGCAGCCAGCCGGAGCCAGCCTGCCAGGGCGATGTCAACCAGTCTTTGGGGAGGTTCATAGCCTGAAATATAGGTAAAAACCCGAATCTTCACAAGCACCATATTGCATTGCAACAATCTTGTAAGGATTTTGCGTTAATTCAACACCTTAGCGTCTATTTCCGGCTAGGCCATGGTCCGTATGAAGGACCTCCGCGGCGGCTTAGAGCGGCACGGCCGTCGTGACCTTGACCCGGTCCATGACAAAGCTGGTTTTGCAGTCCTGCACGCTGGGATGTTTGAGCAGCGTGTCCATGATGAAACGACTGTAATGCTGCATGTCCGCCACCACCACCCGCAGCAGATAGTCCATCTCGCCAGTGAGGGAGACACACTCCACCACCTCGGGCCAGGTCTGTACGCTGGCGCGGAACACGTCCATGGGATTGCGCTTGCTGGTTTCGGTGTATTTTTCCAGGCGCACATTGATATAGGCCGTCAGACCCAGGCCCACGGTCTCGGGCTGTACCAGTGCTACATAGCGGTCGATGACGCCGTTTTCCTCCAGCCGCTTGACTCGGCGCAGCACGGCGCTGGGCGACAGACCGACCTGCTCCCCGATGACGTCGTAAGTTTCTCGGCCATTGGCCTGCAATCGGCGCAAAATCGCCTTATCCAGTTTGTCGATGGTGTGCATGGGACTCATGGCGGCAGATTATAAAAACAGCGCAGTTTTTATTAATGGTTAACCCTTGATAACCATTTAAATTGCATAAAATCGAATTTTTGAGCAATTTTCATGCGCAGACAGGTTTACTGCCAAGGCATTTTTGCATGAAGCTTGCCAGCTGCCTGTCCTACAGTGAATCCATCGTCGACACCTGTTCTTCATGTGTTGTGCCCCTTCCCGATGGAGACCTCTGCCATGAACGCCCCACTGACCCAAAGCAACGCCAGCCCATTCCAGACCTGGGACAACCCCATGGGAACGGACGGCTTCGAGTTCGTCGAATATGCCGCCCCCGATCCCGTGGCCATGGGTCAGCTGTTCGAGCGCATGGGCTTTCAGGCCATCGCCAAGCACCGCCGCAAGAACGTGACCCTTTATCGCCAGGGCGAGATCAACTTCATCATCAATGCCGAACCCGACAGCTTTGCGCAGCGCTTCGCACGTCTGCACGGCCCCAGCGTCTGTGCCATCGCCGTGCGTGTCAATGATGCCAAGTACGCCTATGAGCGCGCCACTTCGCTGGGTGCCTGGGGCTATGCCCAGCAGGCCGCCCCCGGCGAACTGAGCATTCCCGCCATCAAGGGCATTGGCGACTCCCTGATCTATTTCATCGACAAATGGCGCGGCAAGAATGGCGCCAAGGACGGGGACCTGGGCAATATCAGCTTCTTCGACGTGGACTTCGAGCCCCTGCCCGGTGCCGATCTGCACCCCGAGGGCCTGGGCCTGACCTATATCGACCACCTGACCAACAACGTCTACCGCGGCCGCATGGCCGAACTGGCCGAGTTCTACGAGCGCATCTTCAACTTCCGCGAGATCCGCTACTTCGACATCGAAGGCCAGGCCACAGGCGTCAAGAGCAAGGCCATGACCAGCCCCTGCGGCAAGATCCGCATTCCCATCAACGAGGAAGGCAACGACAAGGCCGGCCAGATCCAAGAATACCTGGACATGTACCACGGCGAAGGCATACAGCACATCGCGCTGGGCTCGACCAATCTCTACGACACCGTGGACGGCCTGCAGATGAATGGCGTCAAGCTGCTGAACACCAGCGAGACCTACTACGAGCTGCTGCCCAAGCGCATCCCGGACCTGCAGGAGCCCGTTCCCGAGCTGCTGGCGCGCAATATCCTGGTGGACGGCCAGCCCGGCGAACTGCTGCTGCAGATCTTCAGCGAAAACCAGCTGGGACCCATCTTCTTCGAATTCATCCAGCGCAAGGGCAATAGCGGCTTTGGCGAAGGCAATTTCAAGGCCCTGTTCGAGACCATGGAGCTCGATCAGATGCGCCGCGGCGTGCTCAAGACCTGAGCCACGGCGGAGTCGACCATGCGCCCTCCCGGCCTGCATCTGCCCCTTCCGGCCGCTGGCAGCATGGCCGGCGCGGGCTCCGGCGCTACGCCTTCCATCAAAAAGATACCAATGGTTACCACTCCGTCAAACGGACCATGTGGCGACCGTTTTCCGTCCCTATACTTTCCGTCATGCTGCACTGCCGCATTCACGTCTGACGTGGGCCGTCGCAGCCAGCTTCAACGCCCGGAAGGATCAAGTGCCGCGACCCCATCAACTCCCCGCTACAGCCCCAGAGGACTGCAGAACGCCGGGGATGGATGCGCCTGCCGGTACCTCGCACCTTTCCCGCCGTCAGGCCTTGTCGCTGGCGGTGGCATCAGCGACCGCTCTGATCGCCGACAGCGCGCATGCGGCCAGGGATGCGAGCGCCCTGCCGTCGAATTCCAGCCGCAGCCGCAACGAACTCTCCCTGGTCGTACCCTATACAGCGGGCGGCCCGCTGGACCGTGCGGCGCGCAAGCTGACGCAGGAAACCACAGCCCTGGGCAACATCAATGTGCTCAATGTACCGGGCGAAGGGGGCGCCACGGGCGCGGCCATGGTGGCCAGAGCGGGAGCGCGCGAACCCATGCTGCTGATGGGCGCCGTGGCCACACATGCCATCCTGCCCTGGCTCAACCCCCAGCTGCCCTACGATCCGCTGCGCGACTTTCAGCCGCTGACACTGGTGGCCCGCATGCCCCATGTGCTGGTCATGCGCAGCGAGCTGGCCATGCAGTGGCGCATCTATACGCCCGAAGATCTGCTGCGCTTCATGTCCAAGCACCGGCAAGCCCTGCGCTATGCGTCGGCGGGCAATGGCAGCATCGGCCATATCGCGGGCCAGTGGTTCCAGTCGCTGACCCAGGTGCCGCTGCAGCATCTGCCGTTCGGCGGGGCCAGACCGGCTCTGTCGGCTCTGCTCGAAGGCACGGCCGATCTGATGTTCGACAATATTGCCTCTGCCCTGCCCCATCTGCGCGCCGGCAGACTCAAGGCCATCGGCGTGACCTGGCGCTCGCCGCTGCCGGCTCTGCCGGAGGTCCCCAGCCTGGACGACAGCATCAAGGGCATGAATCTGACCACCTGGTTCGGCCTCTTTGCCACCGCGGGAATTACGGACAGCCAGGCCAGACGCTGGTCGGACGCTTTTGCGCAGACGCTGCAACGACCCGAGGTACAGCAGTACTTCGACGCCATGGGCGTGGTGCGCGACGACCTGCGCCTGCAGGACTTTGCCCGCCTGGTGCAGGCCGAGCACGCCCGTTACGGGCAGCTCGTCAAACGCGCCCAGATACAGATGCACTGAGCCAGCTTCCGGCTCACCACTCCTTTTTCCTGCTGCGCCCGGGCCACGAGCTCCGGCCTCAGCCTTCGCGACCCCTCATCTCAGGGAGTGCCTCATGAACAACATCCAGAGCAGCACCGCCACGACCGGCAGCACAGGTGCAGCGCCCGTCGTCTATGGCCAGTCCGATCGACCGCCACGCGGCGACTACACACGGGCCCATGCCGACTACACCTGCACGCAGGACTATGCCGCCTATACCGAGGCCGAGCATGACACCTACCACCGGCTCTACGAGCGTCAATCCGCGCTGCTGCCGGGCCGCGCCAGCCAGCATTTCATCGATGCCCTGCCCTCGCTGGGCGCCAAGGAGCGCATTCCGCGCTTCGAGGAAGTCAACGAGCGACTATTCAAGGCCACGGGCTGGGAGATCGTTGGCGTTCCGGGCCTGATTCCCGAGGTGCCGTTCTTTTCGCTGCTGGCCCAGCGCAAATTCCCGGTCACCGACTGGATACGCAAGCCCGAGGAGTTCGAATACATCGTCGAGCCCGACATCTTTCACGACCTCTTCGGCCATGTGCCGCTGCTGTTCAACCCCGTCATGGCCGACTTCATCCAGGCCTACGGTCAAGGCGGCCTCAAGGCGGCCGAGCTCGGCGTCTGCGAGATGCTGTCGCGCCTGTACTGGTACACGGTGGAGTTCGGTCTGATCCGCGAGAACGGCGGCGTGCGCGCCTATGGCGCCGGCATTCTCAGCTCCGTGGGCGAGCTGGAGTACAGCGTCAACAGCCCGCTGCCGCATCGTCTGCCGCTGCAACTGGAGCGCACCATGCGCACGCTCTACAAGATCGACACCTATCAGCAGACCTATTTCGTGATCGACGACATGCCCCATCTGCTGAACCTGGCCGATACCGACTTTGCGCCGCTGTACGAGCAACTGCGCCAGTTGCCCACCATTGGCGCCAAGGAGCTGCTGCCCGGCGAACAGCTGATTTAGTCAGCGGATGTATACCGGCACGGGCCCCGGCAAGCGCGAGCCCATGCGCCGAATTTTCTGACGAAAATTCGGCGCCATCCCTTTTCAGCAAAGCGCATGTAGCTCCATTTCCAATAGCAATCGATGCCGGATATCCAGGCCGCAAGCCCTGTTTGGCCCGGCTGCGCCCTGAAACCCTGCCCGCTGCATTGCACCTATAGTGAGCGCCAGAGGCAAACTGCCGCCCACTCACTTCTTCACAATGCATTACCGCTGCAACCAACTGCTGCGCTGGCTTTTAGCGCTCCAACTTTGCATAGGTCTGGCCGTCGCGGCCGAGCTGCCTGCCAACGGCGATATCCAGACTACCTCCATCGCCCAGATTCAACAGGCATCGACCACGCTGGACAAGGTACGCCAGTCGCTGGACGATGCCGACACCTCCGAAACGCTGCAGGCCCTGTCCGAAAAAGCCCTGCAGTCCAAACGCGATGCCGACAACGCCGTCACGGCGCTGGAGCCGCTGCTCAAACAGATCGATGCCCGCATTGCCCAGTTGGGGCCGGTGGCCGAAGGCAGCGAGGAATCGCCGGAGCTGAGTCTGCAACGCAAGGATCTGGCCCAACAGCACAGCGAGCTGGACTCCGCGCTCAAGCGCGGCAAGCTGCTGTCCATGGAGGCCAAGCAGACCACGGACAGCATCGAGAAAATCCGCACCCAGCAGTTCAACGCGCAGATCGCCCGCAAGGTGGCGTCCCCGCTGTCACCTTCGTTGTGGAAGCAGTTTGCCGAGCATCTGCCGACCGATCTGCAACGCATTGCGGCCCTGACACGCCAGGGCCGCACCAGCTTTAACGCCGCCATTGCCGAACATGGCTGGTCGGCCACGCTGACCGGCATTGCCCTGGCTCTGTTCGTGATGTTTCCGCTACGCATCGGCCTGCGCTATGCGGGCCGCAAATTTGCGGCCTCCGACCACGCCCCCAACGGACGGCTGCGCCGCACGGGTCTGGCCGTCTGGATGCTGGTGGTGGGCACGGCACTGCCCGGCCTGGCCAGCCTGGTGTTCATCGAGAGCCTGCGCTCCATAGACGCGATTGCGCCGCGTCTGCAAACCGTGGCCGACGCCTGGATTCAATCCTCATTTGTCGCGGCCTTTTTCCTCTCCGTCAGCGCCAGCCTGCTGGTGCCCAAGCGCCCCACCTGGCGACTGCTCAATATCGACGACATCGCCGCCCCGGCGCTCACACGCTTTGCCTGGGGAGCCGCCGGCCTGACCTGGTTCTCCATGATGCTCAACGCGGTGGACATAGCCGCGCGCACCAGCGCCGTCAGCAGCGTGGCCCTGGACGGACTGATTGCACTGATCTATGCCGTGCTCATCATGTCGGTGCTGGTGGTCATCAACAAGCAACGCAAGCGCCAGCAGCAGGCCGAACGCGAAAAAGCCGCCCACCATGGCGACGACTACCGCCCTGCGGCAACCAGCCGCTGGCTGATGCTGGCCTGGCTGGGCGGACATCTGACGGTGCTGGCCGCATTGATCGCGGCGCTGATCGGCTATCTGAACTTTTCGGTCTTCGCGGCCACGCAGATGGTCTGGATCACGGTGGTGGTTCTGGCCACCTCGCTGCTGATGAAGTTTGCCGACGACCTCTTTACCTGGCTGTGCTCAAGCGATAGCCGTATCGGCCAGGGCTTCGCTGCCGGCACGGGGCTCAAGCAATCGCGCCTGGAGCAGGTCGGCGTTCTGCTGTCGGCCTTCACGCGTGTCTGCCTGCTGCTGCTGGGGCTGATGGCGCTGATCGCACCCTTCGGCAACTCCAGCAGCCTGATCGTGCTGGCCGATACGCTGACCAACGGCCTGCCCGTGGGCGACTCCTTCCTGCGCCCCATGACCATCTTGCGCGGCCTGCTGGTGCTGGTGGCGGGGCTGACGCTGTTTGGCGCCTTGCAGCACTGGCTGGTGGAGACCTTTCTGCCCAAGACCGAACTGGACATAGGCGCACGCAACTCCATCAGCACCGTGGCCCGCTACACGGGCATTCTGCTGTCCGGCCTGTGGACGCTCGCAGCGCTGGGCATTGGCTTTGAAAAAGTGGCTCTGCTGGCCAGCGCCCTGTCCGTCGGCATCGGCTTTGGTCTGCAGGCCATCACGCAGAACTTTGTCTCGGGCCTGATTCTGCTGGCCGAGCGCCCCGTGAAGCTGGGCGACCGCGTGCGCATCGGCGATCAGGTCGGCGATATCCGCCGCATCAGCGTGCGCGCCACCGAGATCCAGACCGATGACAAATCCACCGTCATCGTGCCCAACTCGGAGTTCATCACCAAGTCCGTGCAGAACCTGACCATGGACGGTGCGCTGGGCCGCATCTCGATCGCGTTCTCGGTACCGCTGAACACCGATATCGTCAAGCTGCGCGAGGTGCTGCTGGGCCTGTATGCCGAGCATGAGGCCGTGTTGAGCAGCCCGGCCCCTTCAATGTATGTGGACTCCATCAACGGCAGCGTGGTCAACATCACCAGCTTCGGCCATGTCTCCAGCTCGCGCAATGTCTACAGCACGCGCAGCGACCTGCTGTTCGGCCTGCTGCAGCGCTGCGCCGAGCAGAAGATCGCCCTGGTCTCCGCCACCGACATCCACCTGATTCAGGACCCGCAGGCCCGCGCCCCGGCATCGCCTGCCTCGGCAGCCTGATAGCACCCTTGCGATCGCCCCTGCAGCTGCTCCCGCAGCTGCAGGCAGTGCTGCCACACCCGCGGGTCAAACAGCAGCTGCATATGCGCTGTGTCGTCGACCTGATGACACTGCGCATTCGGCAGGATCGCCAGATCGGGAGGAAAGACGATGTTGTCGCTGCTGCTGCACCAGCAGCTGAATGGCACATCCTGGGGCGGCGGCCCCAGCCGCCGCAACCAGTCGCTGTCCTCGCGCATGTCCACGGCCGGCAGGCGCCGCGCAAACCGCGCCAGCCAGGCGCCACCATGCGGCGTGGCCACCGTGACCACATGGGCTGCATAACGCGCACGCTCACCGGCATCGAGGCGCTTGAGCCAGGCACGCACCACCAGACCGCCCATGCTGTGCGCGACCAGAAGCGGCGCCCGATGCGTGCGCTGGACGATCTCCTTCACGCATCTGTCGAGATCGTCCACCATGGCATCGACAGGACTGCCATGCGCGGGCTCCAGCGTCATCGCCATGCAGGGAATTCCGCGTGCCTTGAGCGCGCGCAGCCAGACGGCCCACACGCCACGGTTGCAAAAATAGCCGTGCACCAGCACCACGCCCACCCGCCCTTGCACCTCCTTGCCCTCGCGACCCTCAGGCACTCCATCGGGCTCGGCATGTTCGCCAAAGGGAATCTGCCAGCCGAACAGCCGCCAGGCCCAGCGCCACTCGGACAGCCAGGCCCGCAGCGCGACCATGGCAGGCGGCAGCGGCAAGCCCCGAATGCGCAGCACCGCCCGCATCATCAGCATCTGCGTGCCCAGTTGCAGCCCGGCTCCGCCCGCAATCAGCATCGCGCCCAGCAAGGCCACGGCAGCTGAGCGCGGCCACCAATAACTGCACCAGAGCAGCAGTGCCAGCCAGCTGCCCATCACCACACAGCGCCAGAACCAAGTATTCAAAGCGGCACCTCCTCATGCGCAGCGTAGCAAGCATGCCGGTCAACGCCTAGGACAAGCCCCCGTAGACCCTGGCAGACCGCATCCGCAGAATCAGCCGCAGCGCAGGTTTTGCATGCTGGCCCCTTTGTTCAACCCGCCGCCCGCGTCCCAGGACGACGAGCGGCTTCTGCAAGGTAACTCTTCTATGGACGCTGCCGCTCCCTGGTTCAAGAACTATCCACCCAATGTGCCTCACGATGTACAGCCCGAGCAGTACCGCTCGCTGGTGCACCTGCTCGAAGAAGCCTTCACCCAGCATGCAGAGCGTCCGTTTTCGGTCTGCATGGACCGCTGGATGAGCTATGCCGAGCTGGACAGGTTCTCCGCACAGATGGGGGCCTGGCTACAGAGCCTGGGCCTGGAGCCAGGGGCGCGCGTGGCCATCATGCTGCCCAATGTGCCGCAGTTCGCAGTCACCATGGCCGGCGTGCTGCGTGCGGGCTTTACCTGTGTCAACGTCAACCCGCTCTACACCGCGCGCGAGCTCGAGCATCAGCTCAAGGACTCGGGCGCCACGGCCATCATCATTCTGGAGAACTTTGCCCGCACCCTGGCCCAGGTGCTGGAGCGCAGCCATATCCGCCATATCTGCCTGACCAGCATGGGCGATCTGCTCGGTGGTCTGTATGGCAGCTGGATCACTTTTGCCGTGCGCCATCTGGCCAAGATGGTGCCGGCCTTCGATCTGCCCCTTGGCGCGGCTCCTAGCAGCACCGGCCCGCAGCGCCAGGTCACGCTGTTCAGCAAGGCCCTTGCAGAGGGCGCCGGGCGCAAGCTCGTTGCCAGCACGGCCACGCTGGACTCGGTGGCCTTTTTGCAATACACAGGCGGCACCACGGGCCTGTCCAAGGGCGCTGTGCTGACCCATCGCAACATCGTTGCCGCCACGCTGCAGGCTCATACCTGGTTCACCCCTGCGCTGGAAGGCCGGGTCAAGGCCAACGAAACCCATATCGTCGCGGCCTTGCCGCTGTATCACATCTTCGCGCTCACCGTGAGTCTGTTCGCCATGCGACTGGGCGGCAGCCTGAGCCTGATCCCCAATCCGCGCGATATCCCGAAATTCGTCAAGGTGCTCAAGAAGCGCCCCTTCCACGTGCTGCCGGCCGTGAACACCTTGTTCAACGCGCTGCTCCACAACCCCGAGTTCCGCCAGCTCGATTTCTCCCAGCTGTTCATCTCCCAGGCTGGCGGCATGGCCGCCTCCGAAGGCACGGCACGTCAGTGGCAGCAGACCACGGGCTGCGCCATGATCGAAGGCTGGGGCATGAGCGAGACCTGTGCCATCGGCACGAACAATCCGGTGACCAACAAGGAGTTCACCGGTACCATCGGCCTGCCGCTGCCCAGCATCTCGGTCGCCATCAAGGACGATGAAGGCCACAACCTGCCCAACGGCCAGGCGGGCGAGCTGTGCATCAAGGGCCCCAACGTCATGCAGGGCTACTACAACCAGCCGGCAGAAACCGCCAAGGCCTTCACGGCCGACGGCTATATGCGCACCGGCGATATCGGCGTTCTGGACGACGAGGGCTACACCCGCATCATCGACCGCAAGAAGGACATGATGGTGGTCAGCGGCTTCAACGTCTATCCGAACGAGCTGGAAAACGTCATCTCCATGTGCCCCGGAGTGCTCGAATGCGCCGCCGTGGGCGTCAAGGACGACCAGCAGGGCGAATCCATCAAGGTCTATGTGGTGCGCAGCGACCCCTCGCTGACGGAAGAGCGTGTCATGCGCTACTGCCAGGAGCAGCTGACGGGCTACAAGCGACCACGCCATATCGAATTCCGCGACGAGCTGCCCAAGACCAATGTGGGCAAGATCCTGCGGCGCGAGCTGCGCTCGAACTGACTTTTTTCAGAAAATTTACGAGTTTTCCCGAAGACATCCAAAGTTGCTGCTAGAATTGCGGTCTTCGGGTGATTAGCTCAGCGGTAGAGCACTGCCTTCACACGGCAGGGGTCACATGTTCGATCCATGTATCACCCACCAGTTAAAGCGCGATTAGCTCAGCGGTAGAGCACTGCCTTCACACGGCAGGGGTCACATGTTCGATCCATGTATCGCGCACCAGACAAAGCCTCTTGAATTTCGGTTCAAGAGGCTTTTTCTTTGCCCGCACGGCAGACCGCCCCCCTCTTTTTGGAGGATGCCTGCCCACCGATACGGCTTGCATAATGATCTTCAGAGACAAGCTGCGCACACTCCGAAGCATTCACAAGAAGACATTGCCATGAGCCACACCGCCACCCTGGCCTGGGGAGACCATCTGCTCATGGGCAACGGGCCCATGGACGAGCTGCACGAGGAATTCGTCGAGCTGATTGCCCTGCTGCAAACTGGCGAAGACAGCGAGCTGCCCAGTCTGCTGCAAGCCATGGAAAGCCATCTGCAGCACCACTTTGCCGAAGAAGACCAGTGGATGCTGAGCACCGCTTTCCCGCCGCGCGACTGCCATATCGACGAACATGCGGCCGTGCTCAAGTCCGTGGCGGAGGTCCGCGTCAAGCTCGCCGAAGGCAATGTCGCGCTCTGCCGCGATCTGACCCGGGCCCTGGTGGACTGGTTCCCGGGCCATGCCACGCATCTTGATTCGGCCCTGGCGCACTGGCTGTCCAAGCAGCGCTTTGGCGGCAAGCCCGTGGTGATTCGCCGCAACATCCTGTCTTCGGCCGAATCGCACTGAGCTGCACTGAGCAGCTCGCCCGCGCGACAGCTGCACGATGAGCGGTCTGCTAGGCTTGTGCAAAACACAAGGCACCGCACAGGAGACCAGTCCGATGAATGCATCCCCGGCAATGCATGTCCCACTGCCGCCCGGCATGACCGTGCTGGAGCGCGGCTGGCTGTCGGCCAACAACATCGTCTTTGCCGCGCAGGCCGGCGATGCCGAAGGCGCTGCCGTCATCGACACCGGCTATGTCGCGCATAGCACGCAAACCCTGGCGCTGATTGAAAGCACACTGGCCGGTCAGCCGCTGGCGCGCATACTCAACACCCATCTACATAGCGACCATTGCGGCGGCAATGCCGCGCTGCAGCAAGCTTATCCACAGGTGCAGACCTTTATCGCACCGGGCCAGGCCGAGCAGGTGCGCAACTGGGACGAAGCAGCCCTCAGCTATGCTCCCACGGGCCAGGAATGCCCGCGCTTTGCCATCACGGGCCTGCTGCAGCCCGGCAGCACGGTGCGCCTGTCGGGGCGTGACTGGCAGATCCATGCGGCCCCCGGCCATGATCCGCATTCGGTGATTCTGTTCGAGCCCGACAGCCGCATCCTGATCTCTGCCGATGCGCTGTGGGAGAACGGCTTTGGCGTGGTCTTCCCCGAAATCGAAGGCATTGCCGCCTTTGACGAGGTCGCCGCGACCCTGGACGTGATCGATCGCCTGGAGCCCCGCCTTGTCGTGCCCGGACACGGTGGCTTGTTTGGCGATGTGCAGACGGCTCTGGGCATTGCCCGCAAGCGGCTGGCCGGCTTTGTCCAGACGCCGCAACGCCATGCCAGCTATGCCGCCAAGGTGCTGCTCAAATACAAGCTGCTGGAGTGGCAAAGCATCAGGGTGCAGGAGCTGCAGAACTGGGTTCATGCCACTCCCTATTTCGGCACTCTGCACCAGAGCTACTTTGGCGCGCAGACGGCACAGCAATGGCTGGACAGCCTGATCGAGAGCCTGGTGGCCAGCGGCGCAGCCGAGCTGCGGCGCGATGCGGCGGGTACTCCCATCCTGCTCAATCAGTGAGGAACGCTCAGTGCTGCACGGTGGCGGCAACCAGCCGCATGACCAGTGGACGTACCAGCACCACGCAAGCAAACGCCGAAGGCATGGCCAGCGCATAGGCCTTGAGCACTCGCCATCCATAGCCAGCCCCCAGGCCGCCGCTGGCCGCCACGATGATGCAGCACATGAAGAACGCCATGATCAGCGCCATGTAGAAGGCAAACACCAGGGGTGTGTAGCGCTTGTGCAGCTTGCGACGCGGTATTGCAGTGAGTCGTGAGGGCGGACTTGTCTCTTCAGTCATTCGCGCTCAGTTCCTCGTGGTGAGCGGCCTCGCCCTGCTTCCAGTAGGACGCAATCCGCATGCGCTTGGGATTGGCACCGGGCTTGGCCAGAATGCGCTTGCGCAGATCGGCCATGGCACGATTCTCGCCCGCCGCCCAGACAAAGCCATCGCCCTCCGGCAGCTCCAGCGCATCGACGGCAGCGGCCAGGGACTCCACCCATTGCAGATCCAGCTGCGCGGCACTGCTCCAGCGGCGCTGGTCTGCCGGGTTGCCGATCTGCACCCGCACGATGGCACGGCTGCCGACCGGGAGTTCCGCCAGACGGCGCTCCATCGCGGGCATGGCGCTTTCATCGCCCAGCAGCACATGCCATTCCAGATCGGCGGGCACGACCAGGCTGCCGCGCGGGCCGGCCAGACCCAGCCACTGACCAATGGGGGCTGTGCGCGCCCATTCCACGGCGGGGCCCGAGCCATGCTCGGCGAACTCCAGCTGCAGTGTGTTGCGGGCGGCGTCGTAGTTCAGCGGCGTGTAGTCGCGCATGGTGGGGCGCTCGCCGTCGATATGCGGGCGACCGTCGACCATCTGGGGCAGATTCGGCCTGTCCATCCCGGCCTGGGGCAGGATGAGCTTGGTATGGTCGTCAAAGCCCGCGCTGACAAAGCCTGCCAGTTCGGGGCCGCCCACGGTCAGGCGGATAAAGCCGGGGCTGAGCTGCTCGCGCG
>Ga0268257_1001868_pt1 | contig 16571 bp, 18 predicted proteins | sample AgamicAtPrz_FD_200249 | JGI IMG/M metagenome (GOLD analysis project Ga0268257, IMG submission 200249) | Agave microbial communities from Guanajuato, Mexico - At.P.rz (v2) (version 3) | ecosystem: Host-associated > Plants > Phyllosphere > Phylloplane/Leaf | place: Guanajuato, Mexico | collected... | reverse complement strand
GAATGACGGTACGAATGGATTTACCTTCATGCATCAGATCGAAGGCGTCGTTGATCTGCTCCAGCGGCAAACGGTGCGTAATGAACGGATCCAGCTGAATTTTGCCGACCATCGCATCTTCAACCATTCCCGGCAACTGGGTACGCCCTTTCACGCCGCCAAACGCCGAACCGCGCCATACGCGACCGGTCACCAGCTGGAATGGACGCGTTTTGATCTCCTGGCCCGCACCCGCCACGCCGATGATGATGCTCTCGCCCCAGCCTTTGTGGCAGCACTCCAGCGCGGAACGCATGACGTTCACGTTGCCGATACACTCGAAGCTAAAATCAACGCCGCCGTCGGTGAGCTCAACAATGACGTCCTGCACCGGCTTTTCGTGATCTTTCGGGTTCACGAAATCGGTCGCACCCATTTCACCCGCCAGTTTGAATTTCTCCGGGTTGGTGTCGACAGCAATGATACGGCCTGCTTTCGCCTGCACAGCGCCCTGGATCACCGCCAGACCAATCCCACCGAGACCGAACACCGCAACGGTATCGCCCTCTTTCACTTTCGCCGTGTTGTGTACTGCACCGATACCGGTGGTCACGCCGCAGCCCAGCAGGCAGACTTTATCCAGCGGCGCTTGCGGGTTGACCTTCGCCAGTGAAATTTCTGCGCAGACGGTGTACTCGCTAAACGTGCTGGTGCCCATGTAGTGATAAATCGGCTCGCCGTTGTAGGAGAAACGGGTAGTACCGTCCGGCATCAGGCCTTTGCCCTGGGTGGCGCGAACGGCCTGACAGAGGTTGGTTTTGCCGGATTTACAGAACTTACACTCGCCGCATTCCGCGGTGTAGAGAGGAATGACATGATCGCCCGGCTTCAGGCTGGTCACGCCCTCGCCCACTTCAATCACGATACCGCCGCCTTCATGGCCGAGTACCGCCGGGAAAACGCCTTCAGGATCGTCACCGGACAGAGTAAACGCATCGGTATGGCACACGCCGGTATGGGTGATTTTGATCAGCACTTCGCCTTTTTTTGGCGGTGCAACGTCGATTTCAACGATTTTTAACGGCTGGCCTGGACCAAATGCGACGGCTGCGCGTGATTTCATAATGACTTCCCTTATGTGATGTCTGTGGGTTTATTTTAGATAAGAGCGCAGCAAATGGCCGACTTCCGCCATCCGAACTGCCCGCTGATCCGGGGTTGTCTCCCCCGTCACCAGCTCATCTTTGAGGTGAATTTCGACCATTTCGCCCATCAGGCCATTGGCAGCGCCGCGCACGGCGGCGATTTGCTGCAAGATGGCAAGACAGGGATCGCCCGATTCCAGCGCACGTTCAAGGGCATCAACCTGGCCCCGAATGCGACGGACGCGCGTGAGAATGCGTTTTTTATCTTCGGGTGAATGCGGCATACGCCCTCCGTTAAGATACTATAGGGGGGTATTGTATCTTTCAAAGCAACTTTATGTAAATGGGGAAGTTATTGTGTTATCACTTCCAATTATGTCACAAGGAAACAAACACTATGAAAATCAATACCATAAAAGTTAGCGAAGGCTTGTTCTGTAATTGCTGCCGTTTGCCGATTGATCAATGCAAAAATCGCAACAAACCGTTAAACGGCTAACATTAGGCCACCTCGTGTGGCCTTTTCTATTTCTTAAGATATATCCAGTTAGCTTTCATCATATTTAGAAGAACATAGCTTCGTTAGTACTTTACTCAATGTTAAGCTTAGTCTGAGCCTAACAACATCATCTCTTAGTACGTCACAGCCGCGTTAATCAGAGAACGGCAGCGGTCTACACCAGCACCACCGACAGCGGCCCCAATAACGAAAGACCAGTCCATATCTGATACGCCAAGCTGTTCAAAGAAACTCACCATGGCAAGGGCTGCAAATCCGCAGATTAGCCCAGCAGTGAATGAGCGCCGCCAGGCCACCCCATCCTACAACGAGATAAGCAGAGCAATAAAGAAAGCCGTTAGTGCGCCCTGTAATGCCAGCCTGTTCTCATGAATGAAATGAAGTACCGGACCCCAGCCCCCTGGTGGGGTGTAGTTCTGCATGAATCCTCCCAAATTGCAGACATAAAAAAACCGCCATAAGGCGGTGAATTAAACATATAAAAAAAATCAAATGATTTTAAACATCCAATTCAACTTCTGCCAATTGTTTTGCGATTAAAGCTCTAACATTTTCATTTATAATAGGATAATATTTAAAAATTTCATTCTCATCAATTTCGCCACCAACAATATTAAGGTTCGTATAAAAATAATCTTTTAGACCATTGATGGCATCTAAAATTTTATTTGACTCATTGCATCCTAAATCGCCCAAAAGAAGTTCAAGCTTAGCTCTTACCTTTCCTATTTCTTGCTTTTTTCCCATTTGTGCTTCAAAAGCTTTATCATAAGATTCGCTTGGGGCAAGATTTTTATCAAACAACTCATTTAAGGTTGAGTATAAATTATAAACAGCGGTTGATAAACTTATTAGATTTGCAACTTCATTCCTTAAATCGTCAGCCCAAGCCTGTTTAATAGTTAGCAGTAACTGATATTTTATTAACCGAGATTGATGATTTCTATCTTCTGTTCGAATTAACCCTGAAATATATTGAGATAATAAAGCAACTAAACCAGATACAGCCGCACCAATAAATGCCGCCCAAAGAGCGGAGTTATCCGCTGAAGCTTTGGGTGACATCTCAACTAAGACCTTTAAGGGCTGAAAGCCCAAAAAAGCATTTCCAAGCGTTTGGTCAAATTCATGCATAAGAAATGGAATACCCTGCCAAGCCATAAACTCCTCCTTAGTTAAGGAGTCATCTTAGCAAAACAGCACATTAAGTTACGATAAAATCTTAAAAATAACTGTACCGTTACGTAGGTATCTAACACATATCTTACTTTTAAGACGTCATTTGTTCTTCCAGTTAAGCTAATGCCGTTAAGATGTGATGATCTTGCTGGACTTGAACCAGCGACCTGCCGATTATGACTCACTCTAGAAAACTGAGCTAAAGAGCAAAAGTGTTTGAGGTGCCGGGTGCCTCCCTGTGAGCCTTTGGCCAGCAACCATGACTCGCTGTTAATTTGATAACGATCTCACATCGCTGAATAGCCCCGCCGCTTAGGGGGAGTCACCTCAATTACGACTTGAAATGAATGAGAACAACAGGCATAGCAGCCAAATGAACAATAATATTGCACCCTGCCCAAAAGCATACATCATCGCCGGTATCAAACCTGTTTCGTACACCTGTTCATTCTCAAAATTTGGTGCCGACTACCGGAATCGAACTGGTGACCTACTGATTACAAGTCAGTTGCTCTACCTACTGAGCTAAGTCGGCGGGTGGCTCTCGTCCGGAGACAACGGACACGATGAACGCTGGAAGGAGTTTAAACCCATTCATCTGAGGGCCAAAAAAGCCGCTGGGGGGAACGGCAATCACTGATTGAGGTCATGCTTCTCAGTCACAACCGGGAAGCGTTCACAGAAATACTACTTTTCAAATCACTACTCTACCTGTATGTAGTTCTGCATCACTACAGCAAGATTGTAGTCATAAGAAAACCGCCACAAGGGGCGGTTCTGATAAAGCTAGTTTGCTTGGACTTAAGCAGCCGTTTATACCTGACTCGCTGTATAAAAATCACTCAAAGCGCTTAATGCGTTCCCACTCATCCTTCAGCATGGCGGAAAATGCATTTTTCAACTCATCAAACATTTCACCGACTTCGTCATAATTTACTGTTTCAGCATATGAGTATTTATTTACCTTATCAATAATCCTGGTCATTATTTTTGATATTTTAATTGCTACTTCCTCATTGGGATTAAGTAGCAATTCAATTTTAGATTTATAGAAAGTAGCGTCAGTCAGTGTGTCATGCATTTTAGACGCTGAGGTATTTACTATCTCATCAAATCTTTTTTCTTTATATTCAGTTAAATCAAAATGAATTCTGTTTTGTATATTCAAAAGCAATTGAATGCTACCGATATATCTTGCAGCGTATTCTCTACAGTCATTTATCCATTGCTGCCTGCTAGACACAACTAATTGTGCGGTCAGTTGCTTTTCAGCCAACCTGCTCTGGGTTTCTCGGTCCTGCATAAGTGAATCATTATTATTTTTTATCGCACGCCAGGATATGTACGCTGGGATAGCACCGCCGACAATAGCAGCAATGAGACTTGCAAGAATAGCATCCCAGCCAAATCCAGTATCAACGGTAATTAGGGGGATTCTATTGAGGGTTAAAACCCCTGAATCCATAAACCCTAAACTTTGATGTAAAAAAGGTACACCCTGCCAAGCCATTGATTCCTCCTTAGTTGAGAGGGGATAATATCAGAAGAATGAGTTAGCCCCCCCGACAAACCACCCCTGGTTAATCGTTTTGGCGTAGTGTGCTACTCAGTTCTACTTTTTTGAGGCCAGATAGATTTCATGCGTATCAGCCAACTTAACAAAGCCGTACTTTATCGCCCCAAATAAAGTGCCTAATCGCGTATGTCCTTCCATAAGGTGTAGTCCATTTTCATCAGGACAAACCAACGAGCGAGCGATAAACATTGGCGGCTCATCCCATGTACCATGCTTTCCCCAATGTTCAGCAACTTCTTCACGACCATCAATTCTGAATTGTGCTCCGCAATTTTTGTAATCGTCAGAAATTTCGAGCACGTAATCAGGGAAAGTTGAATTGCACCCTACCTCATTAAACACTGCCGTAGGTAAGCGTACTAAATCCCATCTCAGCGATTCAATCTCGATATGACCATACAAATGCTGGAAGTCCTCATTTGTACATAGGCCGCAATAGATTTGCTCGAAAATTTGCTGCGGGGCAGTGATCCCATAATTTTTTTTGAGAATCTCGATCCCCTCTTCTTGTTTATCTAAAGGATCTGGACCAAAAATTTGAGGTAAATCACGATAGAGCATTACCAATTCCTTTTGTTCGGGCATATAAAAAAACCCGCATCAAGCAGGTTTGTGTAACTTTGGCATTATATCAAAATTAGACCAAATCACGCCAATTATGTCAACCTTTCGCGCTCAGTATCTATTTTTTCAATTGATTCTGAATGCTTCTGCCAAACAGCCGATAAAGCGGCTTCGTCTAGTCGCCCTACAACAAGTTTAAGCAAATCCCAACGAGATGAGCGTGACTTGTCCCACGACTGACGAGATATTGAAATCATTCGAGCAAGCTCTGCCCCTGCATATTCTTTATAAAATTCATTACTGCGTTTTGCCGCCACATCCTGAACAGAAATCCACACCAGGCGAACCATGTCTTTAATAACGCGTGATTGAAGGGGGTTTTTTACATGAAAATCCTGGAAGCTATTCCAGACATATTCGCAAATAGTGACCTGGTGCGAATAATCTAAATCAAATCCGTAGCAATAACTCAGCCAGGCTTGCTGTTGCTTTGGTAAAGATAAGACTGCTCTACGCCACGCACACGAGGAGAACGCGTTATCACGTATCAGCGGCATTGGTCGGCGGCGGCTTTGCGTCTCTATAACGTACATTGCGCTATTTTCAGCTTTAACGCGACGAACTCCACCACGACCGTTATCCAGCTCAACCATATGAACCTGCTGGCGTGGGTTCCGGTTCTTATCCGCTGGTGGGTGCTCCGCGAACGCCTCCAGTTGCCCTTTCGAGCCGCCTGAGTCATCCACCAGCGCAGCGCGTAATTGAATGCGTACATATTCCAGTTGCTGCGCGTTCATCGTAACCCCTCATCTCGCCATATTTTTTGTGTGCGAAGAACTCCTTCAGCATGCATAAGCCGAAGTTCTTCATAGGTGTATTCTTTGGTATTTACGCGACCGTCGATAACGTCATGACAGGCGTTGCAGGAAATAGCACCCTGTTCATCGTCAGGTTTGCATCCGGTACCACACGTACCCGCTAGCCGATAATGTGCGAGGCATGATGTTTCGGGATTGTGGTTACAGATACCCGGGATTCGAATTGTGCACTCCCTTCCCTCAGCCGCTTTACGCAAGTTAGGTTTTCTTTTCATGCAGCGAACTCCAGTAGCTGCATGGCTACGTTGTCGGCTTCCTGATAATTGCGGAATTTTTTAAAAAGAATGGTGTTCCACAGGACGTTGAAAACTGCTTTGTAGACCTGGAAAAACTCGGCCTCCGTCATGTTGGAAAACGAGATCGATTTTGCCTCTCGGCGAATGGTGTTATCAGGGAGAATGAAGGTATCGAAGAAACCAGCCTCAACAGCGGCCCACTTTCTGAAGGCTTCGAACGATTTGGTAATTGCCGCCTCTTTCGTTCGCCACTGCCCGTGGGTTTCGTTGTATACCTTCTCAGTTTCTAAAAGGAGATCGTCATTGCCGGCCATCGAGATCAGGTAACGCACGTAACCGTGGAGATACTCTTTTTCTGCGGGGGTTATCGCCCCTCCTGTGGGTGTCCAGTATTCGAACCCAAGATTAAGCAGCGCGAAGAAGCGCTTATGGAAGAGGTAGTTTCGGGCTTGCTTAACGTCGCAGTTAAGCCACACGCCAATTTTGATACGCTGTAAAAAGTCTCTGGCCTCGGGCGTAGCCGTGGTCAGGGTGGTGGGTGAAGATTTAAAGAGTTGTATAATCTGTGCCATCGTTCTCTCCGGTGGCACAGTGTTTCAGCAGGGTTGTTCAGACCCGTATACTATTATAAATCATAAGCGTATTAGTCGTCATCTCCTTGTCGTTCATCAGGCGCAACAAGTTTGAGCGCCTCATCGATAAGAGCCAAGCTAGCTACAAACTCGTCAGGACGCATAACAAACCCATCTTTGAAGGAACCATCTAGATTTCGGCGTATAACCAGCGACCTGGTGCTATCGTGTATACCCAATATTAAATGATCTGGAATGTACACTCGCTTATCTCCTGTTCTTTCTGGGTTTGTCCCTTCTTATCCCTCGTGCGCTCATACATTCAAATGCTATTCATTACTCAACAAATTTTTAAATCTGTATGAATCATTAACTCACGAGATAGAAACACTGTATACATAGTTACTTTTTCCACCCATAACTGGTATTTTTTGACCAAAGTTAAATAATTAATTTGCTTGGTTAATTAGTGACCAGTGCAATCCATCAAGTCGCGCGCTCAGGCCATAAGGCTTTTTTGTCAGTGAGTTAGTGATGCACCTTGAAGAGATGTTCTTAATGCCACCAGTTTTAGTAGGTTATGCAGCAGAGAGGGATACTAGCGACGGCTTCTTGTTTTTGTGTTAGAAGAAAACAGTCAAGGTTACGATTTAAGAAGTCGCGTTAAATCTAAGTGTTAATTTCTTTCATTTCGAATCTTCAGACCACCTTTCGCTTGCAACTCGTTGAGAGTCGAAATATTGACCTGGTTATGAAAGAAGTTATAAGCATTGACAGCTACTGCTTCATTAAGAAGGTTACTTATCATCAAGGAATCGATGCTAGCAGATGACAACGCTTCAAGATTCTTAAATTTTTCAGCTAGTAACCAAGCTTCGTCTTCTTCAACACCATAGATACCGCATGCAAAAAGTAGAGCACCCAGTTGAACCTCTTTGGCTTGTTCTATTCCTCTGCATATGATGGAAGCCTGCTTCGGCCCGCATTGAGCAAGCCCAGTGAGTTTGCCAACTGTCATAGAGAACATATCCAGAGGTTTTCCAACATAGCATTTCTCAACTAATTGTCTAAGCATGGTTGGGCCTAATTGGTTAATATGAACGCCACGAGGCTCAAAGAATCGCCAGCAAGCAGAGTAGCTGCTTCCTGAATTTAATAGTCCAAAGGTGTTTTGCGTGCATGTAAGATAGATGCTCATGGGATAGCTCGCTGGTTTCATCAGGATTTAGTTTTCATAAGGGCACTCCGCAAATATTCGGAGCGCCCTTAACCGTTACATTTCTAAATCGTACCAGTCATCGTCGACATTAGAATTAACCGAGGTCAATTTGAGGCTATCTTCCACCAGGCTCCATTCATTGTCTCGAAGGAGCAACTCCATTTCCGCAACAATATCAAATGACGAACCTGAGAAAGAACGTTCTGGATCTTGTTCTACTTGATAATCAAATATAGCCTGCACGCTCATAATGCCGCGTTTGGAATCGTAATTTACTTTTGTCGCTTCCAAATTCTCAATTGTGAATCCATAAGCATTTGTTTCCGCTAAATCGCTGGAAAGCTGGTTTTCTACTTCTCGGTCGATGGCATAAAAAACGTCGTCACGATAAATAACTTCCTCTAGAGTAACTTCACCCATTGCGGCGTGAACAAGCCGTTGTTCAAATGGATCACGTTTTGCAACTGCATTTAGCTCATGATAGGTAGTGAATTTTGCGTCACGGGCAACGATTTCGAGTGCCTCAGCAAGCTGGATGTTCTTAATGCGAACCAGTTTTTTAGCACGGCTCTTGAGAATGCTAAGGCACGAGTAGTCAGACATGGCTTTACCTCAAATAAAGTAACGCATTGGATACCGATAGCCTGCTAACCGGGCAGCGTTACAATTGATGGCGGCCAAGTATGTGGGGTCTTACTAAAGGATGGGCTATTGCTTTGCGAGACAGGCGCCAGGTGACCATCACCACCTAAACGCATAGTAACTTAAGGAAATAAACGCGTCAAATCTTTCATTTGCTTCTTTCCGCGAACTTCAACTACTAGATATTGCACCTTTACACCATGCCATCAACATTCGTGAAATTAACCGATTATGTAATAACTCCTACTCCCCTGCACCAAACGTATTAACACTTTAACTGCGAGGAACTCTACGATGCCGAGGTCGGCTGAGGAATATTTATGCAAAGATCATTGGACGAACAGCTGAACGCCATAGGGTGCTTGAACACATCAGTTGTTAATTTATTTAGGGGTATGATAATATTTAATGACTTTAATATTAGTTTTTCGCATACTTTTCAACACTATGTAAAATTAACATCCAGAGGAGCGAGTCAGTGGCAACAACAATCGAGGATATTAAGTACGATGAAATGATAGATGAGCTTCTCTTTCAAGAAGTAATGAAGAATGAAGCAAAAAAACAGTGTATTTATATTTTTGTAGAAGGTGAAAGCGAAGAACTTGTGTTTCAGCCATTACTTAAAAGATGTGGTATAGATTTTGATACAATGGGTATTGTAATTGCCAATTATAATGGAGTAGGTAATTTAAAACATGCCATAAGACTTCTAAGTAAAACATTGAGTCATGATCGACCAATAATAGTCACATATGACGATGATCATGAAGGAAAAAAAATCAATAAAATAAACACACCATTGATCACATACTTCAAAATACCGTTTAGACCTATAGTTACCTACAGCGATGGATCGTTAGGAGGAGCATTTGAAGAAAGTTTCCCTAATGATTGCTTTATAGAGGCATGTTTTCATTCGAACGTCATAGGTACTGATTTTTCATGTAAACGTAATGAATTTTGTAAAATTTTCGACACGAGCAAGCCGTGGTTATCTCAATTAGCACAGTTCCTCTCATTAAATGGAGGGCGTCCTGATTCTATAAATAAAATAAAGCTTGCTGAAAACATGATGCATTTTGCTTCTGAGATCCCCGAGACTTATAAAGAGTTAGCTAAGATCATCATTAATATTAGGACAGAAAACCCAGTAAAACATCCTGAAGATATACTTTTAAATTTGTGAGGTGATTACTAATAATGTACCTTCATAAATTTTATTTTTTATACCACTAACTTTATACCTTGGAAGATTATATGTTTGCAATATATAACACATGCTCAACACAAATAGCATTGTGTGATTATTTTATAATAACTAGACCAATAATGATATACCTCTAACTTTCAAAGCAAGAGGTATCTTTAGGGGGCGTTTATTATAAAACTAGCTTATAATCAAATGAGAAAGAAGGCTATTCTTGCTCACTCTGTCATTATGGTAAGATCGTAGCCATTCAAACTTCTCAATAACCCGGTCGATCTTGTGTTGTTCCGAGGCAGTAGAGGATAGACGTTTAGTCTTTAGATCTTTTAATTTTAAGCCAACCTCGAACGAATGTTTTTCAATATAAGTCTCCACTACCTTTAGATGTTCATTAAACCAGTTTCTGTTACTCAAAATCATTTCTTGAAGCCTTTTACTTCCAGTATCCACACTAGCAAGCTGGAAACAAATATAATCAAGAAAATGAACATTGTCATTAGGGTCAACTGCAATTAGTTGATTCCCATTAAACATTTCATTAGATAGAAACTTTATTTTACCCATTAATTTTTTATTTGCTACAACATCATCTGCGAGAGCAATGCGAGGATAAATAGCAACAGTACTCTCTGCTTTATATGCTTCTATAAGCCCTTCACCTACAGCAAAAGAATCTTTTATATAACAATATTTATTTGAAATCCCCCCACGCAAAAAGACGCCTTTTTTAGAGAAGCAATTAAATATAAAAGTTTGAAGTCTCATTGTAATGATAAAAAGAGCATTCGCGCTATGCATATGCATTTCATCAACATTAGTTAAACCATTCACTTCTATTGGATAAAAGGTTAATATAAATGAATCTGATACAAATGCATATTTTACAGCATAGTATTTATATAAGTTAAACCGATCGCTATGCTTGTAAACATCTTCAATAGCTTTGTTGTTCTGGATATCAAAAATACCTTTATTTACCCCCATGAAATTAACAAAATCCTGTGCTGCAGCTTCGGTGTTTATGGATCCATTAATATCCCTATAACCCAACATATCTATAAAAAGAGTCCACTGTAACAGTTTCAATTATTGCCCTTATCAAATTTTTTTGATTGCGAAATAGTAAACTGAAGATTGCATAATCTTACATGAATTCGTGAAAAAAGAAATTCTTGATTCACAAACTTTGAAAATAGTTTTGTGGTTCTACCATCCCAGAAGGCTCAGTCCTATTTTTCATAAAACTTTATAATCCGTAACTAGATCGAAGCGGACATCAATAGCGAACAAACTCACCATCTTAACAGCAACTCCAGAACTTGCAGTATTTGTTTGGAAAACAAGGCTCGGAATTAGTTACTCGCTCGATGACTTCTCCAGTCAAAATTTACCCACAATCATCAACGAACAGCGTGATATCGAGGCACAGCGCAGCAGGGCCGCAATATGAACAAGGTAGAGAAAGAACGTTTAGTTAGTTATCGCCGCTGGCTCTATACGGTAGAACTGAATGAGACAAAGCTGATCGCTTATAACTGCCCTAAATGCCTTGAGAAGTTACAAACCACTGAAGCGCCGGAAGGTGAAACGTGGGACACGTTTTCCAACTGCCCTTTTTGTGGATCGTTGCTTTTTAAAGTCACGCAGGGTTCCACGGTAAAAATTGATTTGATTCTGAACATTGGGAAAAAAAACCAGCGGAACAAACTGAGGCTGATCATCCAGATATTCCCCCGGCACCTTGCTCTCGTTGCGGGACGATATCAGACAGACCAGACGGCGTGCATTATTGCCACTCAAGAAATAAGTGATTTCCGTAATTCAGTTTTGATGCCCGGCCAGCGATAAATTGCTGGTCGGCCATGGGGTGACTCATGCCGCAGATCGTTTTTAATAAAGAATGGGTTGTTGAGGCCGAACTAACAGCGCTTACTGGCCTGACAGAGCGCCAGATTAAAGCACTCCGCAGCGGGCCATGGCTGGAAGGCGTCCACTTCAAGCGACAGGCAATGAACGGAGGAGAAACTAAGCGTGGCTTGCTATGGTACAACTACCCTCGCATAAATCAGTTAGTGCAGGAGCTGTAATGACCTTCCCAACAGGTGTTGAAATTCACAATGGAAAGATCCGGTTAACTTTCACCTTTCGCGGCAAACGCTGCCGTGAAGTGCTGAAGGGCTGGATGGTCACTCCTGCAAATATCAAAAAAGCGGGAAACCTGCGCGCGCTCATCGTAAGTGAAATACAGCTGGGTGAATTCGATTACGCTCGGCGCTTCCCTGAGTCGAAAAGCGTCAAGAAATTTACTTCTACGCGTGTTGCTTACACCTGGGACGAACTTACCGAACTCTGGCTGGATGCCAAGGAAGAGGATGTTTCAAGAAACACCATGACGCGAATTAAGGCGCAGCTCAGGACGATGAATAAGGTCATCGGAAGTAACACGCTAATTTCCGATATTACTCACAGCGACATGATGCAGTACAGAAAGGAGCTGTTGCGTGGAGAAAGCTTTTACTCTGAGGGTAACAAGAGAAAAAAGACTGGCCGCAGTGTGAACACGGTTAACGACTATATTTCACTGACCTGTCAGATCCTGCGTTTTGCTCACCGTAGCCGATTCATCACCGATAAACCGTTTGAGCACATCACAAAGTTGCACAAGGACCGTAAGAAACCGGATCCATTACAGCGTGATGAGTACGCCACGATGATGCTGGCCCTGACGGGTCAGGACAAAAACATGTGGCAGTTTGCCATCGGTGCTGGCCCCCGTCACGGTGAGATTGCGGCACTGTCGTGGGACGATGTTGATCTTGATGCAGGAAAGGTTCATATCCAGCGCAACCTGACGGGCCAGGGTGATTTTGTACCGCCCAAGACTAAAGCTGGGGATCGAATAATCACCCTTCTCGCTCCTGCGCTTGATGCCCTGCGTGCACAATATGCCCTCACTGGCCATCTGCCGGAAACCGAGATCGTTCAGCATTTCAGGGAGTATGGGAAGACTGAAGTACAGAGGAAGCGTTTTGTGTTTCTGCCGCGCCTGGGGACAAAAAATCCGGGTAATTATTTTTCGACGCAGTCAATTACCGATCGCTGGGATGCCTCGGTGAAAAAAGCCGGTGTTCGTCGACGCACGCCGTTTCAGTCACGACACACTTACGCATGCTGGTCACTTGCGGCTGGAGCAAACCCTTCGTTCATCGCCAGCCAGCTCGGACACGAAGACGCTGAGATGGTGTATCGGGTGTATTCAGCCTGGATCAACGAGTTTGACGGTGAGCAGGTGGAGCTGTTAAACGAGCGGTTAGGGTTTGCCCCCAATATGCCCCTGAAAACAACATTATCAAAAATAAACCAATAATATCAATTAGTTAAAAGTACACCCCGCTACTATAGCGGGGTATGGTATTTTAGTTGTCTGAGGATGTAAACCTCCCATTTCATGTTGCAACAACAGCAGCGCATCAACTGCATCTCATAAACCAAGCCATAATTAGCAAGTTCAGTCAGGATTCAGGCGTTTAGCGGCCAGCCTGCGCCAGCATTTGCAGCTCCTCCTTAAGCCAGCGAGTCACGCCCCGCTGGCCGCTGCGTTTATGCGAATAAATTTTCACTTCAAACGTGCGTATCGAAAACGGTAAAGGAAAAATCCTCAGGTCCGCTGCCGCAGCCAGCTTCTCAGCGGCAAAACGGGGGATCGCCATCAGCAGGTCACTTTCCGCAACGATAAAGGGCGCGCTGAGCATCGACGGCGTTTTGATCGCGATTTGCCGGGTATAGCCCAGTTGTTCGAGCCGCACGTCCAGAACGCCCTGCTTCTCATTCCATGGCGTCACCACCAGGTGTCGGGCTGCGATATAATCCTCCAGCGTCAGACGCGTCCGGCACGCGTTGCTGATGACCACATACTCATCTTCAAACCAGTCGATCTCTTCCAGTTCCGGGTGCCGGATATCATCCTGGGTGCTGAACCCGAGCGCGAGATCCACTTCGCCCGCTAACAGCTCCGTCAGCGCCGGGCTGTGGGGCAAATAACGCAATTCAAAACGCAAACCCGGGGCAGCATACTGCAAGGTGTGCATCAGGGTCGGAAAAACGCAAAGCGCGGTAAAGTCCGTAATCCCAATTTGTAAGCTTTCGGTACTGCTAGCCGGGTCAAACTCTGGCTGCGGGGTCAGCTCATGATTCAGGAACGACAATGCGGAAGCGATGGAAGGTGCGAGCTGAGAAGCATACACGCTGGGGGACATGCGATGCCCTTCCCGAAAAAATAGCGGGTCATTAAGGGTGATGCGCAAACGCGAAAGCGCATGGCTCAGTGCCGATGTGCTCATCGCCAGCTCATCGGCTGCCAGACGAACAGAACGATGGCGGTAAATCGCGTCGAAAACGGGCAACAGGTTTAAATCAAGGCGTCTCAAAGCCGGATGCATAATATTCATCATTTGTTGATTTCATTGCACTTAATTCTTCGGACAATACTCCGTATGCTTAACGCCATCAATCGCGAAACAGACAAAAAGCAGGAATAACAATGAGCATTACTCTTCGTCAGGCCCGTCCCGAAGATGCCGCGGCCATTTACGCCATGATCTACGAGCTGGCAGTCTATGAAAAAGCGCCGGAAGAAGTGGTTACTACGCCCGAGGAGATCCGTGAAACGCTCTTTGGCGCGGGAAGTAAAACCGAAGCGTTGATCGCTGAGTATGAAGGCAACATCATCGGCTATGCCGTGTTCTTCACCAGCTATTCAACCTGGCTAGGACGCAACGGTATTTACATGGAAGATCTGTACGTTTCTCCGGATTATCGCGGTAAAGGCGCAGGGAGAGCGCTGCTGAAACATATCGCGCAGCTCGCGGTAAAACGGCAGTGCGGCCGCCTTGAATGGAGCGTGCTGGACTGGAACCAGCCCGCCATTGATTTTTACCTGAGCATAGGCGCGCTGCCGCAGTCTGAATGGGTTCGCTATCGCCTTGATGGCGAAGCGCTGCTGAGTTTTGCCGAATAACAGCGTCTCGCTGTACGAGCCCCATGCATAGAGATATATCCGAAAACAGCCCTGCCGGAGGCCGAAATAAACATTTCGTCTCTCACACCGGCAAAGAGCGGCTATCCTTTAATTACTCACAAAAGGAGATAAACATGTCTGATATCAATGCCGATAAAAATACCCAGTTCGCTGAAGATAAAGCCAAAAATAAGCTTGATGAACTTGCAGGCTCAGCACAGCAGCAGTTTGGTGAGTTCGTTGATTCTCCAAAACATCAGGTCAAAGGCGCGGCGAGAAAATATGCCGCGCAGGCCAGCGATGCCGTTTCTGACGTAACGGAAGCGGTCAAAAACAATCCCCTGACAGGGCTCATTGCCGCAGGTGCAGTGGGTATTGTTCTCGGCCTGCTGCTGGGACGCAAATAATAAAGGCCCTTCGGGGCTTTATTTTCTAGCTAAAAATTCTTACCATCCTGTCTAATTCTTCCTCTTTTACAGCCCGTGACAGATAATAACCCTGAAAGCTTTTCACCCCCAGCTCAACTAATTTTTCAAACTTCTCTTCACTGTCAACGCCCTCTGCGATGCAATCCGTTCCGGTCATGTCGCTATAAATTTGTATCGCTTTAATGAGATTGTAGTCATTATCATTTGCCACAAAATGTTCAACGATATCCCGGTCTAGCTTCAGCCCGTCAAAATGCACCTGCCTGACGGGGAACAGCGTGTGATGGTTGGAGAAGCAGTCGTCCAAAAATAATCTACACCCCGTATTTCGCAGAAGGCGCATGGTTTCGGGGATCCTGCTGTCCTTCATCACATCAATGCTTTCCGCGAATTCAAAGACCAGTTTTTCCGCCCACTGCGGTTTGAGCAGCATGCCGGTGGCCTTCCGGGCCATATCCGGCAAGGCATTCCCGGAGGCCAAACGAGGAGGAATATTCACGGAAAAATAAAACTTCCCATTATATTTATTAATTCCGGAAACGGCGGCATGGATGACCAGCGCCGTAATCTTTAACCATATTTCATGATGTAAGACATCATTAAGGAAGCTGGCAGGTTTAACAATTTTACCATTTTTATTCCAGCGAATAAGTATCTCAAAGCCTACCCCCTTTTTATCACGATCGGTAATGATCTGATACGCTGGAAATATTTCCCTTTTCAGCAAGGCATTAAAGATATCGACCTCTTTATCGGTAAACCCTTCATTTTTATTGGGCAGGACGTCATGCCTTTCCGCTCTAAAATTGTGCGGATCGTTTAGCCATTGTCTAATCATATGTAATTTATTCATCCCTTCCTTACGGTGGGTATAAATAGTTTTATTAGATAACCCCGTCCTTTCGCACTGCTCTTTTACGGACATCCCTCGGTAGAAACGTAATAAAACATCAATCTCTCTTTTTGTTAATCCCTTTATTTTTTCCTGGTGCGCGCATGCCATATATTGGCTGCGTAATAAGCGTGAACGGTCATTAAGCTCTTCGCTGAGAATATTGAGGCTGGACGCCAAATCAGCAACGCTGGAGATACGAATCAATGACAATTGCTGGCTATTATTTAAAAGACTTCTCAGCGTACAGTAGAGCCAACCATCGGGAATGTCACCATACAGGGTTACGCGTCGAATAACGGACAGCGCGTTCAGTACTGATGCCAGTCGTTTCAGGCTGGCAAGAAGTTCCACAACGCCTTTTCCAAGGAATAATGAAATGCTAGCATGCTGATTTTTAACGATATCTTCAAGATCTCGCTGGTGCACCTCATCTTCCTCAAAGTGAATAAGTGAGGCGTTTATCCCATACTGTTTGAGCAGCAGACAATATCCCTGAAATGTGAAACAGCAG
>Ga0268257_1001859_pt1 | contig 16643 bp, 17 predicted proteins | sample AgamicAtPrz_FD_200249 | JGI IMG/M metagenome (GOLD analysis project Ga0268257, IMG submission 200249) | Agave microbial communities from Guanajuato, Mexico - At.P.rz (v2) (version 3) | ecosystem: Host-associated > Plants > Phyllosphere > Phylloplane/Leaf | place: Guanajuato, Mexico | collected... | reverse complement strand
TCAGCAGACCGCTGACGAAGCCAACGAGCGCGCTCTGCGTATGCTGGACAAAGCCAGCCGCAAGTAATAATCCTCACGGATTGTTATGGAGCCGACCCACTTGTGGGTCGGCTTTTTTATTGCCCGCACACAAGGCAAACGCGCCAGGCAGAAACGAAAAGGCCTGCACTAAGGCAGGCCCGGGTGTGTCGCAATTAGCCTACTGCAGTTCGGCAGGAATGCTCGAAACCATTGACGCAGCGCCCTGGCTCTGGGTGGGCACGGCAATCTCCACCGGCATGCCATCTTCCGCAGCCACCACGTCACGCACCATGTCCCAGTTCATGCGCAGGTTGTTGGCCAGGTCTTCGCGCTTGAGCAAGGCATTGATAACCGCCGTGTGTTTGTCGACTACCGACGGATTGCCCTGGTCGTCCAGCGGCGTGTGCGCCTCCAGATAGACCTTGCCGCCACTGATACCGAACTTGTACGGCTCATTGATGATGCGTACCGGCGTACCCACCGGCACCATCTTCGACAATTCCAGTACGTTGTTGTTGAGCATGCGGAAGCAACCGTGACTGGTACGCATGCCGATACCGAACTTCTTGTTCGAACCGTGGATCAGGTAGCCCGGCACGCCCAGCGTGAACTTGAACGGCCCCAGCGGGTTGTCCGGGCCAGCCGGTACCACGCTCGGCAGGATGTCGCCGTCAGCGGCATGTTCGGCACGGATCGACGCGGGCGGGGTCCAGGTCGGGTTCGGCGTCTTGGCGGTAATCTTGGTATTGGCGATCGGCGAGCCCCAGCCCTCGCGACCGATGCCCAGCGGGAAGGTATGCACCACGTTCTGCCCTTTCGGGAAGTAGTACATGCGGTACTCCGCCAGGTTGATGACGATGCCCTCACGCGGGCCAGGCGGCAGGATGTAGCGCGTCGGCAGGATGATTTCGGTGCCAGCGCCTGGCAACCACGGATCTACACCCGGGTTGGCAGCGATCATTTCCAGGTAGCCGAGGTCGTTGGCGGTACCTATGTCGGCGAAGGTGTCCTCGTACTTGGCCTTGATCACCTGCACCTGGCCGACGATGTCTTCACCGGGCGGTGGCAGTGGCAGCTCCAGCGCAGCAGCGGGGCCCGCTACCAGCAGGGCGGCCAGGGACAGGCTACGGGTGACGGCAGGAAAGCGCGGCAACATCCGGTAAATCCTTCGAAAGATGGGTCAAGAGAATCGATTGTACACCTGTGCCGAAGCAAGCGGGAGGCATTGCCGCGATGCAAGCGTTTCAGATGATGAAAGGTGTGACGCTCAGCCGCTCTGCAGCTCCGGCCACACCGGGCGCATGCCACGCCGCTGGGCATCGAGAATGGCGCGGCACAGGTCGCACAGGCGGCCGTCGCGGTAGATCGAGCGCGGCACCCCCGACCAGCGTGGCTGCGCCGGCAGCAGGCCACCGCACAGGGTACGGTCGACCGGCACGCCCAGCTCCAGCTGACGGGCCACCAGATGGACGCGGATTTCCTGGCAGGCGAACAGATCGAGCTGCTCATCGGGCTCGATCAGTTGGTAGGCATACAGGGACCAGGCAGGGCGCGGCATCGGGGGCACTCGAAACGGGGGGCGCAACATTAGCCGAAAGCCGGCGCCGTTTAAAGCATCACAGCAAGGGTTTTATCGCCGGCCAGGCATTTTCCAGCAGGCGCTGCTGGGCGGCCTGGGCCGGGTGGATGCCATCGGCCTGCATCAACCCTGGCACACCGCCCACCCCTTCGAGGAAGAACGGCACCAACGGGACCTGTTTTTCCGCCGCCAGCTGTTCATACACCTGGGCGAATGCGCTGGTGTAGCGCACACCGTAATTGGGTGGCAGGCGCATGCCCAGCAGCACCACCTTGGCGCCGGCCTCGCGCGCGCGCTCGATCATCGATGCAAGATTTTGTTGCAATTGCGCCGTCGGTTGCCCGCGCAGGCCATCATTGCCGCCCAACTCCAGCACCACCAGGCTCGGCTTGTGCGCTGCAAGCAGCGCCGGCAGCCGCGCCTGACCACCGGCACTGGTGTCGCCACTGATCGAGGCATTGACCACCTGATCGTCGAAACCTTCGTCCCTGAGCCGGGTCTGCAACAGGGACACCCAGCCCTGGCGGGTATCCAGGCCGAAACCGGCGCTGATACTATCGCCAACAACCAGCAGCGTTCCCGCCGCCGCGCTCTGGGCCAGGCAATACAGGGCCAGACCGGCACTCAACCACCACACTCGCATCGGATTCTCCATGGGCCCCAGCATTCTCGTTGCGCAGAACCTTAGCAAAGTGGTCCCCAGCGCGGAAGGTGACCTGACTATCCTGCATGCGTTGTCCCTCGACCTGGCCCGGGGCGACAGCCTGGCCATCGTCGGCGCCTCGGGGTCGGGCAAGTCGACCCTGCTTGGCCTGCTCGCCGGGCTCGACCGGCCCAGCGCCGGCCAGGTCATGCTCGCCGGCCACGACCTCGGGCCGCTGGACGAGGACCAGCGCGCGCGGGTGCGTGCCGAACACGTGGGCTTCGTGTTCCAGTCGTTCCAGCTGCTCGACAGCCTCAACGCCCTGGAAAACGTCATGCTGCCGCTGGAACTGGATGGCCGCCGCGATGCCCGTGAACAGGCGCGCACGCTGCTCGAACGGGTCGGCCTGGGCAAGCGCCTGAGCCATACCCCGCGCCAGCTCTCGGGTGGCGAACAGCAGCGTGTGGCCATTGCCCGTGCCTTTGCCGCCCAACCGGCAGTGCTGTTCGCCGACGAGCCCACCGGCAACCTCGACAGCCACACCGGCGAACGCATCAGCGACCTGCTGTTCGAGCTGAACAAGGAACGCGGCACCACCCTGGTGCTGGTTACCCATGACGAACGCCTGGCCCGGCGCTGCCGCCGCCAGATCCGCCTGGACGCAGGCCGCCTGGTGGCGCCGGTGGAGGCCTGATGACCCACATGCCGCTGTCCCGCCTGTGCGGCCTGGCCCTGCGCCAGTTGCTGCGCGACATCCGTGCCAGCGAAGTGCGCGTGCTGTTCTTTGCCCTGCTGGTGGCCGTCGCGGCCAGCACCGCCATCGGCTATTTCGGCGCCCGCCTCAACGGCGCCATGCAACTGCGTGCCAGCGAGTTCCTCGGCGCCGACCTGGTGCTGCAGGGCAGCTCCCCGGCCCGCGAACAACAGCTCGCTGCCGGCAAGGCGCTTGGCTTGCGCCATGCCCAGGTGGTCGAGTTCACCAGCGTGGTGGGCGGCGACAACGGCATCCAGCTGTCCAGCGTCAAGGCCGCCGACGGCGCCTACCCGCTGCGTGGGCAGGTACGTAGTGCCGCCCAACCCTATGCCACGGAAACCCCGGGCGGAGGGCCGGCGCCGGGCGAGGCATGGGTCGAACCGCGCCTGCTGGCTGCACTGGGGCTGCCGGTCGGCGCCAGCATCGACGTCGGCATGAAAACCCTGCGTATCAGCCGCGTGCTGACCTACGAGCCGGACCGCGCCAACAACTTCTACAGCCTGACCCCGCGGGTGATGATGAACCTGGCTGACCTGCAAGCCACCGGCGTGATCCAGCCAGGCAGCCGGGTGACCTACCGCGACCTGTGGCGCGGCGAACCTGAGGCGCTGGCGCGCTATCGCCAGGCCGTGGAGAAAGACCTGGCCGCCAACCAGCGCTTGCGCGATACCCGCGATGGCAACCAGCAGATCGGCGGTGCCTTGGGCAAAGCCGAGCGCTACCTGAACATGGCCAGCCTGGTGGCGGTACTGCTGGCCGGGGTCGCCGTGGCGCTGTCGGCGAGCCGCTATGCAGCACGCCGCCTGGACGCCAGTGCCCTGCTACGCTGCCTGGGCCTGTCCCGCCGCCAGGCACTGGGCCTGTACTGCCTGCAACTGGCCATGCTCGGCCTGGCCGCCGCGCTGCTGGGCGCCCTGCTCGGCTGGCTGGCGCAGCTTGGCCTGTTCCGTCTGTTGCAGGGTTTGCTGCCAGACGTGGTACCTGGCGGCGGCATTGTTCCGGCACTGGCTGGCAGCGCCACCGGGCTGGTAGCCCTGGCCGGCTTCGCCTTGCCGCCAATTGCCGCACTGGGCAAGGTGCCGCCACTTCGCGTACTGCGCCGCGACCTGCTGCCGATACCGACCAGTAGCTGGCTGGTCTATGGCGCTGCCCTGCTCGCCCTTGGCCTGATCATGTGGCGCCTGAGCCTCGACCTGCTGCTCACCTTCGCCCTGCTGGGCGGCGGCCTGGTCGCCGCACTGCTGCTCGGCGGCCTGCTGTTGCTCGGCTTGCGCAGCCTGCGCCGGTTGCTGGCCGGAGCAACACTGACCTGGCGCCTGGGGCTGGGCCAACTGCTGCGGCATCCCCTGGCCGCCGCCGGCCAGGCCCTGGCCTTCGGCCTGATCCTGCTGGCCATGGCGCTGGTCGCCCTGCTTCGCGCCGAACTGCTCGACACCTGGCAAGCGCAGTTGCCCAAGGACGCGCCCAACCACTTCGCCCTGAACATCCTGCCAGATGACCGCGAACCTTTCGCCCGCCAGTTGCATCAGGTCAACGCGACCTCGGCGCCACTGTACCCGGTGACACCAGGTCGCCTGGTGCAGATCAATGCGCAGCCGGTGCAGCAGGTGGTGAGCAAGGATTCGGCCGGCGAGCGTGCCGTGCAACGTGACCTCAGCCTGACCTGGGCCGCCGACCTGCCGGAAGGTAATGAACTGACTGCCGGCAGCTGGTGGCAGGCCCTGCCCGCTGCAGAGGAAATCCCCGGTGTATCGGTGGAAGCGGAACTGGCCAGCAGCCTGAAGCTGCAGCTGGGCGACCTGTTGACCTTCGACATCGGCGGCCAGCAGCACCAAGCCAGGGTCAGCAGCCTGCGCAGCGTGCATTGGGACAGTTTCCAGCCGAACTTCTACATGATCTTCCAGCCTGGCACGCTGCAAGGGTTGCCAACCACCTACCTGACCAGCTTCTACCTGGCGCCAGGCCATGACCTGGACGTGGTGGCACTGTCACGGGCGTTCCCGGCGGTGACCATCCTGCAAGTCGATGCCCTGCTCGAGCAGCTGCGCAGCATCCTCGCCCAGGTGACCCTGGCAGTGGAATACGTGTTGCTGTTCGTGCTGGCGGCAGGGCTGGCGGTATTGTTCGCGGGTTTGCAGGCGACCCTGGACGAGCGTATCCGCCAAGGCGCCTTGCTGCGCGCACTAGGCGCGGCGCGCCCATTGCTGGTCAAGGCCCGGCGGATCGAGTTCGGCTTGCTGGGTGCCGCCAGCGGGCTGTTGGCCGCGATAGGCTGCGAACTGATAACGCTGGTGCTGTATCGCTATGCCTTCGACCTGCACTGGAGCCCGCATCCGTGGCTGCTGGTGTTGCCCCTGGCGGGCGCACTGCTGGTGGGCGGAGCGGGCGTGCTGGGGACGCGACGAGCGTTGAACGCCAGCCCGTTGGCAGTATTGCGGGAAAGTTGAGGGTTGCCTGTCGCCGCGGAGGCCGGCCCAGGCAACACAAATCACTGGCCGTAGCTGATGCTGTTCACATACCAGGTGGCTTCCCCGGCAGGGGTCTGTACCACCACCTCATCACCTTCCTGCTTTTTCAGCAGGGCACGGGCCATGGGCGAATCGATGGAAATGTAGTCGTTGCGCCCGTAGATCTCGTCGTAGCCGACGATGCGAAACTTCATGGCCTCGCCCTCGTCGTTCTCGATCTCCACCCAGGCACCGAAAAACACCTTGCCTTCCTGCTGTGGCGAGTAGGCCACCACCTTCACATCTTCGAGGCGCTTGCGCAGGTAGCGCACCCGGCGGTCGATCTCGCGCAACAGCTTCTTGTTGTACTGGTAGTCCGCGTTCTCGCTACGGTCGCCGAGCGACGCCGCCCAGGCAACTTTCTGGGTGATCTCCGGGCGGTACACCCGCCACAGGTGGTCCAGCTCTTTCTTCAGCGCCTCATGGCCTTCGGTGGTGATGATGTTGGTACTCAACAGCGCACTCCTCAGCGGCGGGTGATCAGGCCTTGGCGCGCGATGCGGGTGAGATGACCGATGACTTCGGCGGCCTCTTCCGGCACCGGGGCCTGGATCACGGCCAGGTCGAAACGGTCATCGCCATACTGCGCGAGGTGGCAGCCGGTATCGGCGAACTGGATCAGGAAGGCACGCGCCTGCCCCTTGCGCCGGGACAGGCCTTCGAGGTGACGCAAAAGCGTGGGCTGATGCTGGCCGCCGAGCAGGATGCGCGGGGTGCGGGACGCCTGGCTGGCTGGCAAAGGGCTCAAACAGACACTGGTACGTGGGCAACTCATGGAGCTTCTCTCCGCCTCGCGAATCCCGCTGGGCAGCGGTGGGAGGCGTCACCGAACCAGCGCTTTAGCGGTATTTCGGATGACCCGGAGGGGGCTGTCCCGCGCCCCGCAAGTAGCTGTTTAAATCGGCGCAGGCGGTATGCTAGAGCGAGCAGCAACAAGTTGCAAGCCGCAGGCAGAAGCAGATCGATCCCCGGTCTGCTCTTGCCTGCGGCTTGCGGCTTGCGGCTTGCAACTCGCGGCGGGTTACCGGGCGATCAGGCGGTCCAGCGAGAAGCGCCCGGCGCCTTCGATCAGCACCGCGACGGTACCGGCCAGCAACGCCAGGGCAAACTCATAGCCGTTGTTGGACATGAACAGGCCGTTACCGATGTGCACCGAGAAGATCGCCACCACCAGGGTCACGGTCAACGCCAGGGCCGCCGGGCGCGCTAGCAGGCCGATCAGCAGGGCCAGGCCGCCGAAGAACTCGGCACTACCGGACAGCAAGGCCATCAGGTAACCCGGGGCCAGGCCGATGCTTTCCATCCACTGCCCGGTGCCCTCCAGGCCATAGCCGCCGAACAGGCCGAACAGCTTCTGCGCACCGTGCGCCATGAAGATGATGCCGACCAGGATACGGATGACGCTGAGGCCAGCGCCGGCACGGGTGGAGAACAGTGCGTTGAGGGTGGTGTTGTTCATGTCGAAGCGTCCTTGAAACGGGAAGTTGTGTTGGGATGGCGCCATCATAATCAAATATACGGATATGAAAATCGCAAAAAACCCAACATAACAATCTATAAAATCGATTTGTTAGCGCTTCGCTACCCGCTCCAGCCCGGCACGCTCCCGATTGAAGGCCAGGAAGTACTTGTTCACGCTGTTGACGAAATTGACCGGCCCCATGCCCACCTGCTCCATGGCAATGCGTTCGGTCTGGAAAAACCACTGGTTGCCGTTCAGCCCACGCCGCCGCGCTTCGGCGCGCATGGCCTGGACCCGTTCGGGGCCGAGGTTGTAGGCTGCCAGCACGAAGGCCATGCGTTCCCGCTCATTGATCTTCGCGCTGGCAAAGAACTTGCGCCGGATCAGCGCCAGATAACGGGCGCTGGCCTGAACATTGCCGTCCACCGTGGCAGTGTTGCTCACCCCCACGCGCTGCGCAGCCGAAGGCGTGATCTGCATCAGGCCATGGGCGCCGCCGGTACCGCGAGCAGTCGGGTTGAGCGTCGACTCCTTGAACGCCAGCGCGGCCAGGTTGAGCCAGTCGATCTGCTGTGCCTCAGCGTGTTTCTGCAGCACTGGCCGCAGCGCGTTCAGGCGCTGGCGGTCCTTGCTGGCCAGCGGGTTGTGCACCCGGTACTGGCGGCGGTAGATGCGCTCGAACGCAGCATCCTGGTTGTCCGGCGCTCGGTAGCCCTGTAAAAAGCGGTCGACCGTGGCCAGCAACTGTGGCGCGTCGCGGCCTACGTACCAGCGCATGGCTTGCGGCGCCCCCAGCTGTACACGGCTGTCCAGGCGCAGCCGCGGCATCACCCGGGCCCAGCGCCGGGCAATCGGCTGCTCGATCACGGTCAGGTGATAGATACCGGCCTGGACCATCTCCAGCACGTCCTCCACCGCCAGGGTCGAGTCGACCCATTCCACCTTGATCGGCGCACGTTTGCGCAGTGCCAGCTGCTGGTTCAGCTGCTGGATCAGCGGGCCGGCGGCGCTGGCGCTGGTCAGCGCCACCGTGCGCCCGGACAGCTGCTCGACGTGGCTGAAACTGCGTTCCCCCTTGCGCCCCACCAGGACCAGCGGCACCTGGTCGAGCACCGGTGCGCTGCTGCTGACGCCGCGAACCGCGCCAGGGTCGAGCAGCTCGCCCGGCACGGCCAGGTCGCCCTCGCCACGCGCCAAGGCGCCCAGCAGTTGTTCCTTGGCGCGCGGAATCAACTTTAGCTGGATCTCCTGGCCATCGGCGGCGCGGGCATTGAGGTAATGCTCCAGGGCGCGCAGGCGATAGTATTCGATGCCGACCGGCTCGCCCTTGACCTCTCCCGAGCTGTTGCGGCTCTGGTTGACCAGCACCCGCAGTACCTGGCTGCTGCGAATCTGTTGCAGGTCGCGCACTTTGGCAGGTGGCATGTTCTGCTGCGGTCCCGGCAGGCGCGCATGTGCCGGCCCGGTCAAGGCCAGACCCAGCGTCAGCAGTAGAATGAGCCAGCATCGCGGCATGCAGAATGTCCGTGGTCGGTGGCGACACCATGGAAAGCGCCGCCAAGGGAGAAAAGACGGCAAAAGACCATGGCAACAGCATGAAGTTCTTGGTTTTTTCGCAAAAACAAGGTTTTTGCTATGCTGGCCGCCCCGCGGCACGAGGTAGCACCATGCAACTGATCGATATCGGCGTCAACCTGACCAACAGCAGTTTCCACGACCAGCAGGCCGCCGTCGTCGAGCGCGCCCTCGAAGCCGGCGTCACGCAGATGGTGCTGACCGGCACCAGCCTGGCAGTCAGCGAGCAGGCGCTGGAACTGTGCCAGCAGCTGGATCCGAGCGCTGCGCACCTGTTCGCCACGGCGGGTGTGCACCCGCATGATGCCAAGGCCTGGGATGCCGCCAGCGAGCACCGCTTGCGCCAATTGCTGGCTGAACCGCGGATACGCGCGGTGGGCGAATGTGGCCTGGATTTCAACCGCGACTTCTCCCCTCGCCCGCAGCAGGAAAAAGCCCTGGAAGCGCAACTGGCACTGGCCGCCGAGCTGCACCTGCCAGTGTTCCTGCATGAGCGCGATGCCAGCGACCGCTTGCTGGCCATTCTCAAGGGCTACCGTGACCACCTGACCGGCGCGGTGGTGCACTGCTTCACCGGCGAACGTGATGCGCTGTTCGCCTACCTGGACATGGACCTGCATATCGGCATCACCGGCTGGATCTGCGACGAGCGCCGCGGCACCCACCTGCATCCGCTGGTGGGCAACATTGCCGAGGGGCGGTTGATGCTGGAGAGCGATGCACCTTACCTGCTGCCGCGCAGCCTGCGACCCAAGCCCAAGAACGGGCGCAACGAGCCGGCGTTCCTGCCAGAGGTGCTGCGCGAGGTCGCCTTGCATCGAGGGGAGTCGGCCGAGCATACGGCCGCGCATACCACGGCGACAGCGCGAGCGTTTTTCCAGATTCAGAGCTGACCCAATGAGGGCGTCGGATTTTTCTTGATACACATCAACACCCGGGCAGGCGGATGCAGGCACAATGATGGCACCTTGCCGATATTGTTTCCGCTCAACTCAGAGAAGACCTGCCCATGGGTGCCTGGCTTAGCAATGTTTCCCTGAAGTACAAGTTCTGGGCCGTCAACGCGGTGGCCTTTGTCACGACCTTGCTGCTGGTGCTTTATGCTGTGCACCTCGAACAGCGCGCCCGCGCCGAAGCCGCGCAGGCCCAGGCCGCCGCGCAAGCGCAATTGCTGGCTGCCTGGCCAGCGGGTCAGCCGCTGCCGCGCGCGGCCAACCTCATCAGCTGGCCAGCGGGGCAAACGCCCAGCTTCGCCGGCGAGCCCCTCGATGGCCTGCGCAATGCCCAGGGCTGGGTCGAACTGCCAAGCGCCTGGCTCCTCGGCGACAACCCGTTGCGCGGCGCGCAGGTGCTGCGCAGCGGCACTCAACAAGTGGCGGTGCTGGCCCAGTCGCCAAGCCTGCGCCAGGTATTCTTCGACCGTTTCAGCAACTATGCGGTGTGCGTGCTGATCCTCATGCTGGCCATGCTGGGTGCCTCGCAGCTGCTGATCCGCTTCCTGCTCAGCCAGCTCAATACCCTCAAGGACGTGATGCTGCACGTGGAAAAAACCGGCGACCTGGCAGCCCGCGTACCACTGGCCTGTGGCGACGAGGTCGGCCAGATGGCCGGGGCCTTCAATGCCATGCAGGCCACTTACCACCGGGTGGTCAGCACCGTCGCCCACACCGCCGCTCAGCTGGACTCCGGTGCCGCGCGCCTGGCGGCCAGCATGAGCGACGTCCGCCACGGCATGCTTGGCCAGCAGAGCGAGACCGACCAGGCGGCTACTGCCATCAACGAAATGTCGGCGACGGTGCACCACATTGCCCAGCATGCCGGCGCCACCCGCGACCTGTCACAAACCGCTGACAGCCTGGCCGGCAGCGGCCAGGAGGTGGTCAGCCGGGTGCAGGATTCGATTTCCGGGCTGTCCAGCGGCGTGCAACAGACAGCCGAGATGATTCGCCAGCTTGCCGAGGACAGCCAGAAGATCAACGGCGTGGTCAACGTGATCCACAGCATCGCCGAGCAAACCAACCTGCTGGCACTGAACGCCGCCATCGAAGCCGCGCGCGCCGGCGACCTTGGGCGTGGCTTCGCCGTGGTGGCCGATGAAGTGCGCAACCTGGCCAAGCGCGTGCAGACGTCCACCGACGAGATCACCACCATGGTCTCGGCCCTGCAGTCAGGCACTCGCGACGCAGTGGAATTCATGCAGGAAAGCTCGTACAAGGCCGACGACTGTGTCAGGCAGGCCAGGGAGGCCGGTGCAGCATTGGCCGAGATTACCGGGGCCGTGGCACAGATGCGCGAAAGCAACACGCAGATCGCCGTGGCCGCCGAGCAGCAAAGCCAGGTGGCAGAAGAAATGAACCGTGCGGTGGTGAGCATCCGCGATGTCACCGAGCAGACCGTGCAGCAGACGGTCGGCTCGGCGACCACCAGCAGCGAACTGGCGACGCTGGCCGGCGAACTGAACAAGGCGATTGGCCAGCTCAAGCTATAGTCACCATAGCCAGCCTCGATTGGCCCCCGTTCGGGGGCCGCACTAAGCTTTGGGCACAGCGAGAGGAAATGCCCATGAGCAAACGTCTGCCCAACCTGCACGCCTGGCAATGGCGCGGCTACCACCAGAACCACCGCCACCCGACCAACCTGGTGCTGCACCTGATCGCCGTACCGTTATTCATCCTTGGCGCGCTGCTGGTCCTGTCCGGGCTGTTCAGCCTGGACCTTGGCCAGCTTGCCGTCGGTATCATCGCCTTGATCGCCGGCCTGGGCCTGCAACGCCAGGGCCATCGGCTGGAGGCGGAACAGCCGGAACCGTTTGCGGACCGCAAGGACGCCGTACAGCGCCTGCTCACCGAGCAGTTCATCACCTTTCCACGCTTCGTGCTCAGCGGCGCCTGGTGGAAGGCCTGGCGCGAGCGACACAAACACCGTCAGTGATCGGTTGCGACCAGGCCGCAGGCCTGCGGTGGCCGAAATCTGGCTAGGCGAACACCGTCACAGTCTGGCGGCTCAATGCCAGCAGCTCGCCCTGCGCTGTCCACAGTGTCGCGGCGGCATGCCCGTAACCATCGCGCGCATATTCGGTTTCCACGCAGTAGCGGCACCAGTCGAGGGTCGACAACTGCGGTGTGGGCTGGACGAATTCAATGGTCCAGGTCAGCGTGCTACCCGCAGCGGGCTGCTTGAGGAACGGCATCAGGCTTGGCGGCCAGGCATCGACCAACGCCAGCAGGTGCGCCTCGCTGAGCGGCGCTTCAGCCACCCCACGCAAACGCACCCAGCCGCCCATATGGCGTGAAGGGTTGCCACTGAACGGAAGGCCACCGACCGCCCAGCGCAGGGCCACGTGCTGCATGAAATCAGGGGTAATGCCTTTGATATGCGGCAACTCGGGGGCCGAATCCTCGAGCGCTTTCATGTCCATGGCCGGCAACGCCGGCACATCGACCACAGACGGCCGTCCGGTACCGAAATTGCCCTGCACCAGGGTCACCACCTGGCCGTCCTGAACGGCACGCCCCAGCAAGGTACTGACCGCCTTGCCTTCGCGCAGCACCTCGGCCTCGAAGCGGATTGGCACATCCGCTGCCGCCGGTGCGACAAAACTGATAGCCAGCGACCGCACAGGGCGACCATCGGTGATTTTCCGGCGCATGGTCTCATACACCAGGGCCGCCATCAGCCCGCCAAACACGGCGCGGCCCTGGGCCCAGCTCGGCGGGATGCTGACCGCATCGGGGCTGGCCCGCACGGCGTCGAGCAATTGAATGAAGTTCATAGGCTGGCTCCTGCATGCCGCGAAAAGGTCTGCCCATCCTAGCCAGCAAGCCCTTGGCGATCAGCCCGCATATCGGTCATTGTTCGGGCTTTCGCCGCGCCAGCGCCCGCTGCAGGGCATCCAGGGTCACATCCGACTGGCGCTCTGCTTCGTGCAGCTCCTGCTCCCAGGCGGCTTTGCAAGGTGCCAGATCGGCCTGCTCGCGCGCCTGCAACAGCCATTGCAGACGGTCATGCCAGTCACCCAGGTCGCCCTGGGCCTGCTTCAGCAGGCGCCGCAGCGTGTTGCCCGCATGGTCGAGCTGCGGGTAGGCCTCGTCGCCGTAACGCGCGCGCTTGATCAGCAAGCGCAGGCGGTGGCGATCGTGGGACGGGTCCTGCAGGGCCTGGCGCAGTTTGCGCCACTGTTTGACCAGGCGTTTGTCGATCCGCTTTTCCAGCGACCTGGTCAGGCCTTCGCGGTCGGCCGCACGCAGGAACAGCGGAAACGCGTCGACGATCGCCAGTACCCGCGCCAGTTGCGGGCTGTCAGCGACGCTGGCAAATGTCCTGTCACGCCCTTCCACGCGGCGTTGCCCGGCCTCGGTAAAACCACGCCCGATCAGTTCGGCCGCCAGTACCTCGCGGTCACGCAGCGGCGTCGTCAGTGCCCCCAGCGCCCTGGCGGCATCCTCCAGCTGCTCGACCCCGGGTAACCCGCGCAACGGCCGCAGCAGGCTGCGCAAACGCCGCAGCGTGGTGCGCAGGTCGTGCAGGGCCTCGCTGTCGGTGTCGGCAGCCAGGCGTTCGCGGCAGGCCAGCAGACGCACCTGCAAGGCCAGTACCTGGGCCACTACATGATCGAGCATGGCAGGCATTCAACGATGCTCCCTGATCAGCGCCCGGCGCGCGACTCACGAATGTAGAAGCGCGCCTTTTCGGCTTTGCGAGTGCAGCTTTCATAGCCTTCGAACTGCTGCTGGGTCTTGGCTCCGGTCAGCAGCGACAAGGCTTTGGAATAGCTCACGGCACCAGCGAAGCCTTCGGCCTTGGCCAGGTCCAGTTCCTTCCAGGCGGCATCCAGTTGGCTCGCGCAACTTTCGCGATAGGCCGTCTTGCCCGCACAGCCAGCGAGGGCCAGGGCAATCAGTGGAAGGCAGATCCAGGCTTTCATCGATAAATACCTCAATGGAAAAAAACAGTGGCCGTTCGACGCCTCAAAGGCTCAAAAGTGCCGTTCCCGGGCCAGCTTTGCATGGCCAGTTCAATTACAGTAGCCCAGTGCGATCTACATTGAAGCACAGGCAACGATGGGTGCATTGTAGAACCATGCTTGCACGGGCCGGGGGATGTTCATGAGCAAACGCGTGGCGCTGGTATTGGGATCGGGCGGAGCCCGGGGGTATGCACACATCGGTGTGATCGAGGAAATCGAGCGCCGCGGCTACGACATCGCCTGCATTGCCGGCTGTTCGATGGGCGCCGTGATCGGCGGCATCTACGCGGCTGGCAAGCTGGACGAATACAAAAACTGGATCGAAAGCCTCGACTACCTGGACGTGCTGCGCCTGGTCGACGTCAGCTTTCGCCTCGGCGCAATTCGCGGCGACAAGGTGTTCGGGCAGATCCGCAAGATCGTCGGTGAAATCAACATCGAGCAATTGCGCATCCCTTATACGGCGGTGGCAGCCGACCTTACCAACCAGCAGGAAATCTGGTTCCAGGAAGGCTGCCTGCACCAGGCCATGCGTGCCTCGGCGGCTATCCCCAGCCTGTTCACACCGGTGATGCAAGGCAACCGCATGCTGGTCGACGGTGGCATCCTCAACCCGTTGCCGATCGTGCCGGTGGTGTCCAGCCACTGCGACCTGATCATTGCGGTCAACCTCAACGCCACTAACCAGAAACAGTACCAGTTGCCGGTGATAGAACGGCCAGCGGCCTTCAGGATGCGCTTCGATGCATTGCTCAGCTCGCTGGGGTCACGCCTGCCGTTCCGGCGCAAGCCGGCAGAAGAACTGATTCGCATCGAGCAGGAGATCGTCGCCGAAGGGCTCGCACCGCCCAACCCGTGGCTGGCCGATGCCGCCGACCCGGAAGGCCAGCAGCCGGCAGCGGCCCCGGAACGCGAGGGCGCGCCAAAGTCGGCGACCGGCTCGTTCATCATCGACAACGTGGGCCCCGCTTCGCTGCTGGACCTGATCAACCAGAGCTTCGAGGTGATGCAGACGTCGTTGGCGCAGTACAAGATCGCCGGCTATCCACCGGATGTACTGATCAACGTGCCCAAGCGGGTATGCCGGTTTTTCGAGTTCTACAAGGCGCCTGAGCTGATTGCCCTGGGGCGAGAGATTGCGCGGGATACGCTGGATAATCATGAAGGGGTGAAGCGCTAGGCCGGAACAGGCGGCAGAAACAGAACAGGCCGCACTGGGCGGCCTGTTCGTTCACGCTTCCATCACCTTAGTAGCGGGTGATGTCTGCCTTGGCTTCCAGCTGCTTGCGGTAGGCCGCAAAGTCTTGCTGGCCGGCACGCGACGCGAGGTAGCGGCGAATCTGCTGCTTCTCTTCGTCGGTAGCGGTAGCGCCTTCGTTGACGCCCTTGAGCTGCAGTACGACCAGGCTGCCGTCACGCAGCACCACGCTGCCATACACCGGCTTGTCCTTGGACTGCGGCTTGGCCAGGCGGAACAGCGCCTGCAGCTCGGCCGGGTCGATACCGTCCTCGCCGCGGGTGACCGCCTCGTAAGCCTTCCAGCCCTGCCCTTCGTGCACGCTAGCCGTGCTGATGGAACCGTCACGCAGGCCGGCAATCAGCTTGTCAGCCTTGGCCTTGAGTTCGGCAGTGGCCTTCTCTTTGGCCAGGTGTTCGCGAATGTTGTTGGCCACAGCTTCCAGCGGCAGTTGCTCCGGCTTGCGGTGCTCCTTGACGCGCAGGACCACGGTGGTTTCCGGGTCGAGTTCGATGGCGGTGCTGTTGGCACCCTCATCCAGCACTTCTTCGGAGAACGCAGCCTGCACCACCGAACGGTTGGCAGTGATGCCTTCGCCGCCCTCACGACCGAAGGCTGCAGAGGTGTGCACCTTCAGGTTCAGGTCCTGGGCCGGCTGGGCCAGGTCGGAAGCCTCGTAGGCGGCATCCTGCAACTGTTTGCTGGCGTCGACGTAACGCTGCTCGACCAGGGGAATCTTCAGGTCCCGGGTCAGCTTGTCCTTGAGGCTGGCAAAGCTCGGTACTTCCGGCGCCTGCACGCCCAGCAGCTTGATCAGGTGATAGCCGAACTGGGTACGCACCGGCGCGGAAACCTGCCCATCCTGCAATTTGTACAGGGCATCCTCGAACGCCGGGTCATAAACACCCGGGCCGGCGAAACCAAGGTCACCACCGCTGCCGGCCGAACCTGGGTCCTGGGAGAATTCCTTGGCCAGTGCGGCAAAGTCCTCACCCTTGGCCAGACGTTGCGCGATCTCTTCGGCACGGGCCTTGGCCTGGGCGTCGGTGACCTTGTCGTTGACCTCGATCAGGATGTGCGCAGCGTGACGCTGCTCGGCGAGGTTGGCGATTTCCTTCTCGTACTGGGCCTTGAGTTCTTCGTCGGTCACCTTGACCTGGTCGAAGAACGCCGACTTCTTCAGCTCGACGTAGTCGATCACCACCTGGTCAGGCGACATGAACTCCTTGGCGTGCTGGTCGTAGTGCGCCTTGACTTCTTCGTCGCTGATCTTGACCGCAGCCGGGTCGGCCTTGAAGGTCAGGGAGGCGAAGTCACGGGTCTGCTTCTCGAGGCGGGCAAAGGCATCGACCTGCTGGTCAGTGACGAAGCTGCTGCCGGCCAGGCCGGTGCGCAGCTGGCCGATGAGCATTTCCTCGGCCAGCATGTCGCGGAACTGCATGCGGCCGTAGCCCATCTGGCGGATGACCTGGTCGAAGCGGTCGGCGCTGAACTTGCCGTCCACCTGGAATTCCGGTGTCTGCAGGATGACCTGGTCCAGCGCCGCCTCGGAGAAGGCGAACCTGGCGTCTTCGGCGCCTTGCAACAGCAGCTTGCGGCTGATCAGGCCCTTGAGTGCCTCTTCACGCAGCAACTTGTCATCCAGCAACGCCGGGTCGAAATCCTTGCCCAGCTGTTGCATCAGCTGGCGGCGCTGCATGTCGGCCGCCTGGCTCAACTCGTTCTGGCTGATGGTCTGGCCATTCACCTTGGCGGCGTCCTGGCTGTGAGTAGCGGCCTGGAAAATGGCTTCGAAGCCGGTCAACGCCATCAACACGACGATAAGGCCGATGATGGTCTTGGCAATCCAACCTTGTGAATTGTCCCTGATATTTTGCAGCATGCGTCCCCCAGAAACGG
>Ga0268257_1001858_pt1 | contig 16652 bp, 10 predicted proteins | sample AgamicAtPrz_FD_200249 | JGI IMG/M metagenome (GOLD analysis project Ga0268257, IMG submission 200249) | Agave microbial communities from Guanajuato, Mexico - At.P.rz (v2) (version 3) | ecosystem: Host-associated > Plants > Phyllosphere > Phylloplane/Leaf | place: Guanajuato, Mexico | collected... | reverse complement strand
TGGGGATTCCCTGAGGCGGCCGTCACGCCGCAGCGGCCCCGATCCGGCTATAAACCGCCGACACCAACGAGCCGGCCCACGCAGGCCAAGAGGAGAGACACATGAACAAGCCTTCCGCGGTCCGCCGCCGTCTGCTGGGGACCGGCGCGGCGCTGCTCGCCACCGTTGCCGCGGCGCCCGCCGCCTTCGCCGAATCGGCCTGGCCGAGCCGGCCGGTGACCATCGTCGTGCCCTTCCCCGCCGGCGGCGGCACCGACGCCTTCGCGCGCCCGCTGACCGCGGTGCTGACCCGGCAGACGGGCAAGCAGTTCATCATCGACAACAAGGGCGGCGCCGGCGGAACGGTGGGCGCGACGATGGCCTCGAAGGCCGCCCCCGACGGCTACACCTTCTTCATGGGCGCGGTGCATCACGCGATCGCGCCGGCGATGTATCCAAAGCTCGACTACCGGCTCGAGGAGGACTTCATCCCCGTCGGCCTGGTGTCCAGCGTGCCGCAGGTGATCGTGATCAACCCGTCCAAGGTGCCGGTCACCGACGTGAAGGGGCTGCTGGAGCTGATGCGGCGCAATCCGGGCAAGCTGAACTACGGCTCGGCCGGCAACGGGACGTCGCACCACCTGGCGGGTGAGCTGTTCAAGCTGCAGACGCAGACCTTCATCACGCACATCCCTTATCGCGGCGCCGGCCCCGCGCTGCAGGACCTGATGGCGGGTCAGGTGGACGTGATGTTCGACGGGCTGGGCTCGTCGGCCTCGCACATCCGCGGCGGCCGCATCAAGGCGCTGGCGGTGGCCTCCGCCAAGCGCGCGCCGGGCTTCCCGGACATCCCCAGCGCCGTGGAGGCCGGGATCCCGCAGTACCAGGTGGCGACCTGGTACGGGCTGTGGGCGCCCAAGGGCACGCCCAAGGAGGTGATCGCGGCGATGCAGGCCGAGCTGCGCAAGGCCTTCGCGACCGAGGAGCTGAAGACGCTGTGGACCGGCCTGGGGACCGAGATGCCCAACCTGTACGGCGACGCCTTCGGCAAGTTCGTCCATGGCGAGGTGCTGCGCTGGGCCGAGGTGGTCAAGCGCAGCGGTGCGAAACTGGACTGATCGCTTCGACCCGACGCCCATGACCCCGATTCCGACCGTCCACACGAACGCCAACCTGTTCGCCGCGCTGCGCGCGAATTTCGCCGACGACCTCGACACCTGCGCGATCGAGCTGGCCGACGGCCCCGATACCGGCCGCGGCTACAGCTGGCGCGACATCGATCGCGCCACGGCGATGATGGCCAACCTGCTGGCGTCGCTGGACCTGCCGGCCGGCAGCCGGATCGCCGTGCAGACCGAGAAGAGCGTGGAGGCGCTGCTGCTGTACCTGGCGGTGCTGCGCGCCGGCTACGTGTACCTGCCGCTGAACACGGCCTACCAGGCGGCCGAACTCGAGTACTTCATCGGCAACGCGGAGCCGGCCGTGGTGGTGTGCGCCGGCAGGAATTTCGGCTGGGTCAGCAAGCTGGCCTTCCAGAGCGGCGTGCCGTGGGTGTTCACGCTGAACGAGGACCGGACCGGCACGCTGCTGGACCGCGCGGTGCAGATGCCCGACACGCATCAGGCCGCGGTGAAGGCCACGGACGATCTGGCCGCGATCCTGTACACCAGCGGCACCACCGGGCGCAGCAAGGGCGCGATGCTGAGCCACGGCAATCTGCTGTCCAACGCCGAGGTGCTCAAGCACTACTGGGGCTGGTCGTCGCAGGACGTGCTGATCCACGCGCTGCCGATCTTCCATGTGCACGGGCTGTTCGTGGCGTCGCACGGCGCGCTGCTGGCCGGCGCGAAGATGCTGTGGTTCAACCGCTTCGATCCGCGCGGGGTGATCGCGCGGCTGCCCGACGCGACGCTGTTCATGGGCGTGCCGACGCTGTACGTCCGGCTGCTGGAGCAGGCGACGCTGACGCGGGAGCAGTGCGCGCGGATGCGGCTGTTCATCAGCGGTTCCGCGCCGCTGCTGATCGAGACCTTCAACGAATGGCGCCGCCGCACCGGCCACACCATCCTCGAGCGCTACGGCATGAGCGAGACCCTCATGCTGACCTCCAACCCGTACCAGGCGGAGGAAGGCGAGCGCCGCGGCGGCACGGTCGGCTTCCCGCTGCCGGGCGTGGGGCTGCGCATCGTCGGCGACGACGGCGCGCCCTGCCCCAGCACCGGCGAGGGCGAGATCGGCCACATCCAGGTGAGCGGTCCCAACGTGTTCGCTGGCTACTGGCGCATGCCGGAGAAGACGAAGGAGGAGTTCAGCGCCGATGGCTGGTTCAAGACCGGCGACGTGGGCCGCCGCGACGAGCGCGGCTACGTGACCATCGTGGGCCGCAGCAAGGACCTGATCATCACCGGCGGCTACAACGTGTACCCGGCGGAGATCGAGGGCTGGCTCAACGAGCTGCCCGGCGTGGCCGAGTCGGCGGTGATCGGGGTGCCGCATCCCGACTTCGGCGAGGGCGTGATCGCCGTGGTGGTGCCGCGCGCGGGCGCCGCGCTGGAGGGGGCGACGCTGGTGGCGGCGCTGAAGGACCGGATCGCCGGCTTCAAGGTGCCCAAGCAGGTCTTCGTCGAGCCCGAGCTGCCACGCAATGCGATGGGCAAGGTGCAGAAGAACCTGCTGCGCGAGCGGCATCGCGCGCTGTTCGGCTGAACGCGGCCCACAATGCCGCGATGAGCACGCCGACGCCGCTCCCCGACAACGCCGCCTGCCCGCGCTGCGGCGGCGGTTTCCATTGCGGCGCCGGCGAGGGCTGGTGCGCCTGCTTCGGCACGCGGCTCGGCGAGGCGCTCAAGCGCGAGCTGGCCGCGCGCTGGCCCGGCCAGTGCCTGTGCCTGCGCTGCCTGGCGGAGCTGGCTCGCGACGACCCGGGCAGCCACGTGCCGGAGCGCCCGATCAGCCCGCCCGCCCCGCCGCTGATGGACGCTTGAACGCGCGCGCGGTCCGGCCACAATCCTGCGGATGCCGCCACCATCCGTCTTCAGCCAGTCCTTCGCGGAGCGCCTGAAGGTTCGCCGCCTGCTGGTCTATGGGCCCTTCCTGGCACTGGGGCTGGTGCTGGTGGTGCTGTGGGCGCTGGTGCTGTGGTTCGCGCTGGTCTATCCGCGCTCGCTGGAGCAGGACCTGCAGGAGGACCTGCATGGCATCGCGCTCAATGCGTCGCAGGACACCGAGCAGCTGATGCGCGAGACCGAAGGCAGCCTGCGCACCCTGGACCTGCTGCTGCTCACGCGCAAGAACGAGCGCCAGGACCTGGACGCGACGGTGTCGCTGCTGGTCGACTCGCTGCGCGACAACTCGCGCGGCCTGACCGACCTGATGCTGGCCAGCGCCGATGGCAGGTTGTGGCGCATCCCGTCGGTGACGGGCGAGCCCTACATCGACCTGGGCCGCAAGAGCTTCCTCTCCGAGCTGGGCCGCCCCGGCGGTCCGAGCATCGTCATCGGCAGACCGCTCCAGCTGCGGCCCGGCGCCCATTTCGTCGTGCCGATGGCCACGCGGCTGAGCGCGCCGGCCGGCCCGTTCACCGCGACGGTGGGCTTCATCGACGTCGATGCGCTGCAGCGCCTCTACCGGGCGCGCACGATGCGCGCCGGCATGGCGATCCTGCTCGAGCGCGACGACGGCATCGCGATGGCGCGCTGGCCCGAGGTGCCCGGCCTGGTCGGCAGCAACCTGCGCGAGCTGCCCGGCGGCGCGCCCTTGCCGCCCGATCCGCCGGCCAGCGGCGAGTTCGTCGTGGCGCGGAGTCCGGCCGACGGGCTCGAGCGCATCGTGTCGTATCGCGTGCTGCAGGACTATCCGATGCGGCTGTACGTGTCCTTCGAGCGCGATCGCATCCTCGGCGGCTACCTGCAGCAGCGGCGCGCGGTGCTGGCGTTCTCGGTGCTGGTGAGCGTGATCGCGCTCGGGCTGCTGGTCTGGTTCACGCGGCTGCACCAGCGCGACCGGCGACGGGAATTCGAACGCCAGGTGCTCGAACAGCAGGCGCGCCGCGAGCGCGAACGCCACCAGGCGGTGATGAGCGCGATGGCGCAGAGCGTGAACGTGCTGATGCTGGCGCTGGATACCGACGAACGGGTGCTGTTCTGCAACAAGGCCTTCGAGCGCCGCTTCGACCTCCCGGACCGGTCGTGGCAGGGACGCCAGGCCTCGGAGCTGTTCGACCGCCTCTATCCGGTGGTGCGGCCGCTGATCCAGCGCGCCTTCGCCGGCGAGACCAGCGTCGTCGAGATGCGCGATGACGAGGGCATCAGCCGTCCGATGCCGCTGGACGGCGACGACCGCGGCGAGTCGCGCTATGTGGAGCTGACCTACGCGCCGCTGGTGTCCGAGGACGGCGCGATCATCGGCGCCTACGGCGTCGCGCGCGACGTCACCGACGCGAAGCAGGAGCAGCTGCGGCTGCTGCGCGCGTCCAACACCGATCCGCTGACCGGGCTGCTGAACCGGGCCGGCTTCGCGTCGGAGGCCGGCGCCGCGGTGCGCCGCGCCAGCGAGCGCGACGAACTGGTCGCCCTGCTCTACCTGGACCTGGACCGCTTCAAGCCGGTCAACGACGAGCACGGCCATCCGGTCGGGGACGCGCTGCTGCAGGCGGTGGCCGGACGGCTGCGGCATGCGCTGCGGCCGCAGGACCTGGTGGCGCGCGTGGGCGGCGACGAGTTCGCGGTCTTCCTCGCCCAGGTCGCGCGGCCGGAGGATGCGCAGGTCGTCGCGGACAAGCTGGTGCACGCGCTGACGATGCCGTTCCGGATCGGGGCGCTGGAACTGCACATCGGCACCAGCGTCGGGTACTGCGTGCGATGGGCGCGAGAGGCGCAGCTCGACGAGCTCATCGAACAGGCGGACGACCAGCTCTATCGCGCCAAGCGCGCCGGCAAGGGCCGCTCCAGCGGCAGCCTCTGCGCGCAGCGCCCCGGGCAGCCGGACATCGGGCGGGTCTAGCCGCAGCGGCCGAAGTCGCCGGGGTCGCCCAGCGCCGCGGCCGGCGCGCCCGGACCGTGCTTGAGCCGCATCAGCGTCATCTGCAGCACCTTCGCATCGGCGCTGGCGCGGTGCCGGCGCAGGTGCGCCTCTTCGCGCACCTGCTGCTGGACACCGCTCCATTGGCTGGCCTCGTCCTCGCTGAGCAGCCGGCGCAGGTCCTCCAGGCGGAAGCGCGGCAGCCGGCCGGCGCTGTCGAACAGCTTGCTCAGCCAGCTGTAGTCGTGGCCCCAGCTGTCGGAATAGACGGTCTGCCCGGCCAGGCGGCGATTGAGTTCATCGGCGATCCACTCGCGCGGGCGGCCATGGCGCAGCAGCAGCTCGCGCGAGATGCCATGCAGCGCCTCGGCCTGCTCGTCCCAGTGCTCCCAGTCGGGCGCCGGCTGGATCAGCGAGCAGAACGGCAGGCCGCCCGCCTCGACGAAGCCGATCTCGATCGGATAGCTGCCGCGGCCGAAGCCGGAGGCCTCCAGGTCGAGGATGGTCGGCGCGAGGACCGGAGGAACGGCTGGCAGTGCGGCGACGGTCATGGCGTCGAGTATGCAAGCGCCGGGCCAGCCGCGGTGGCCGCCCCTCCTCAGTTCAGGGGACGGCGGGCGTGGCGGACGGCGTCGCGCCCGGGGTGCGCGGGCTGCTGGAGGCCGGCGGCGGGTCGACCGCGTCGCCATCGCCGCTGTCGCCGCGGTCCCGGTCGCGGCGGCGCTGCAGCGCGTGCCAGGCGTCCAGACCGCCGTCCAGCGCCAGCACGCGCGCGTGGCCGCGCTGGATCAGTTCGTTCGCGCCCTGGATCGCGGAGACCTCGTTCGGGCAGCTGCAGTACAGGACCAGCAGGCGGTCGCTGGGCAGTTGGTCGGCGTACTCGGGGATGCGTGTCAGGGGGATGTTCAACGCCCCGGGCAGCGTGCGCGGATCGACGGCGCGGCCCGCGTCGCTGCGCACATCGATGAACACCGGCGCCATGTCCTGCTCGACGAGGGCGGCGGCGTCCTCGACGCTGATGCGTTCGACCTGGCCCTGCAGACGCGCCATCTTGCGGCGCCGGCGCCAGCGGTTGCCGACCACCAGCAGCAGCGCCGCGCCGATCGCGGCCAGCGCCATCAGGCCGGCATTGGAGAGCGTGTCCAGCACGTCCTGGATCTGGTCGCTGAAGACCAGGCCCAGGCCGAGGAAGCAGAGCGTCCAGACCAGGCCGGCGACGGCGTCGTAGGCGACGAAGCGGCGCCAGCCCATGCCGAGCGCGCCGGCCATCGGCGCGGCGACGACCGAGATGCCGGGCAGGAACTTGGCCGCCAGCAGCGAGCTGCCGCCCCAGCGCGCGATCAGGCTTTCGCTCTGACGCACGCAGACGTCGGGGGAGAGGGAGACGCGGCACAGCAGGCGGAGCACGCGGTGGCCGTAGCTGCGGCCGGCGACGTACCAGATCGCGTCGCCAAGCACGTTGGCCAGCACCGCCGCGACGACCAGCGACAGCGCCGAGAGCCGTCCCGCCGCCGCCAGCCCGCCCGCGACCACCAGCAGCGGTGCCGCGGGCACCGGTGCGCCGACGCGCGCCGCCAGCGTCACGAGGAAGACGAGCACGAAGTCGTGTTGGATCAGCAGGTCGATCAGGGCGCGCATGGGCGCCATTGTCGCGGCTGCCCATGACACCCACGGGCGGTGGGGCGATTCGCGGCCCCAGGCCCGCAGGCCCTCACGGCCTCAGAACGAGGTCCAGTCGTCGTCGCCAGCCATCGCGAGCGCGGGTTCCGCCTTGGCCGCGGGGGCCGGCGCGGGCGCGGGACGCACCACGCGCAGGGCGGGAGCGGATGCCGGGCGGCGCGCAGGCGCGGGGGAGCTCGGCGCCACGCGGGCCGCCGGGGCGGCCGCGGGACGCGGTGACACGCTGAACGCCGGAGCTTGCGCCGCAGGGACGCTCTTGGTGAAGGCGAAGGCGGCGGCGGGAGCCGGCGAGCTGGCGGGCGCCGGACGCGAGGCCGGGACGGGGGCGGGAGCCGGGGCGCTCGACTCGGTGCGGAACACCGCGACGGCGCCGACCATGTCGCCGGCCTGGCGCTTGAGGCTGTCGGCCGCGGCGGCGCTTTCCTCGACCAGGGCGGCGTTCTGCTGGGTGGCGCGGTCCATCTGGGTGATGGCTTCGCCGACCTGGGAGACGCCGGCGCTCTGCTCGCTGCTGGCGGCGCTGATCTCGCCGACGATGTCGGAGACGCGCTTGATGGCGCCGACGACGTCGGTCATGGTGGCGCCGGCCTGGTCGACGAGCTGGCTGCCCTGCTCGACGCGGGCGACGCTTTCGCCGATGAGCGCCTTGATCTCTTTGGCGGCGCCGGCCGAGCGGCTGGCCAGGCTGCGGACCTCGGAGGCCACGACGGCGAAGCCGCGGCCCTGCTCGCCGGCGCGGGCGGCCTCGACGGCGGCGTTGAGGGCGAGGATGTTGGTCTGGAAGGCGATGCCGTCGATGACGCCGATGATGTCGGCGATGCGGCGGCTGCTGTCGTTGATGCCGCGCATGGTCTCGACGACCTGGCTCACGACCTCGCCGCCGCGCACGGCGACGCCGCTGGCGTCACGCGCCAGCTCGTTGGCCTGGCGGGCGTTGTCGGCGTTCTGACGCACGGTGACGCTGAGCTCTTCCATCGACGCGGCGGTCTCCTCGATGGCGGCGGCCTGCTCCTCGGTGCGGCCGGACAGGTCCTGGTTGCCGGCCGCGATCAGGGCGCTGGCCTGGGCGATCTGCTCGGCGGAGCCGCGGACCTTGCCGATCAGCGCGAGCAGTTGCTGCTGCATCTGGCCCATCGAGGCGAGGACGCTGTTGGCGGGGGCGAGGTCGGCGCCCTCGACGGCGCTGAGGTCGCCGCCGGCGATGCGGTGGGCGGCGTCGGCGAGTTGCGCGGGTTCGGTGCCGAGGGCCTTCATCAGGCGGCGCACGATCAGCCAGCCGAGGCCGGCGGCCAGGACGGCGGCAGCCACGCCGATCGCGATCAGCCAGGTGAGCTGGCGACCGTAGGCGGCATGGGATTCTTCGGCGAGCGCGTCGCCCTGGGCGCGGGTGTAGTCGACGTAATCGCGGGTTGCCTTGAGCAGCGCGGCGAGCAGCGGGCGGCAATCGCGGGTCATGGCTTCCATCGCCTCGTCGCGCTTGCCGGCGGCAGCCAGGTCGACGATCGCGGCGGCGACCGGGCCGTACCTGGCCTCGACGTCGTTGATGCGGCCGAGGAGCTCGCGTTCACGCGGGGCGATGCCGGGCGCGGCGGCGGCGGTCTTGAGGTCTTGCAGGCTCTTGCCCAGGGTCGCGTGGGCCTCGAGCGCCATCGCCTTGGCGGCGTCGACGTCGACCGGCGTCTTGACGACGACCATGTCCCGCACGCCGATGGCGCGGCGGTTGGCGGCGATGCGCAGGTCGACGGCGAGCGCCTCGCGGGAATTGATGCCGGCGAGGTAGCCGGCGAAGCGTTCGTCCGCGGCGCTGAGCGCCTGCAGGGCGACGGCGCTGACCACCGCCACCACGGCGACCAGCATGGCGAAAGCGAGCATCAGCTGCTTCTTGATCGAGAGTCCGTTCATGTCCTGTCCCTTGAGAGATGCGCCGCACGGGGGGCGCAGTGGGAAGCGGCGGGCTGGTGGTCCACAAACCGGCTTCGAATGGACGAAATGCTACTTTTGAAACCGTCTGCCACTTTTGCCGTTTCAACGGCAGCGTGATGCAGTCGTGGGTTGGCGGGGCCCCTCCCCCGTATTCAGGGGGTGGCGGCCGTGATGGGAGTCACGTCCCGGGAGGCATGCCCGGACGGTCGTGGGGTTTCTCCGTGCCGCGCGAGCGAGGCGCGTTGAGGTGACTGCGCCTTGTCCAGTCCCAGATTGCCGGGATGGCTGCGTGGCGGGGCAGCGGAGCACCATGCAGACCACCTCCCCGCCCGACCCGGCACTGCCGGGAAACATTCATCCTGATTTTTGGAGGATTTCCATGTTTCCTAGAACACAGTCAAGCGGCGATCAGCGAGGCTTGCGATATGGCGGCGGCAATGCGGACTGCGGTCAACATGCCGCAGGGGACGTCGGCACGACGGCCCAGTTCGCGGCGCTCGGATACCGGGTGGGCTCCATGGCGCCCGCCGGGGCGCTGACGCCGGACCAGGCGCTTGCTGAGAGAAACCCTTTGGGTTTCGATCCTGCCCACGCCATGATCGCGGCCCTGTTTGTCGCAACGCCAATTCCCGCCGGCACCAATGCGGTGGCCTTTCGAGAAATCTATGCGGCGCCCGGATATATGGCGCCCAGATACCATTTCGCCCGGATCGAAAACCCGGGGAATCCAATGCCTGCGCCACATGCGGTGTGGCTATCGCAGACAGACGCCAACAACCCCAATCCCGTGGTCGCGACCTTCGGCCGCTTCTCGCTGCAACCGGGCGGCATGGTCGAGACGGGATATCGCGCCGTGCAGCATCCACTGCGCACCCAGGGATTGCAAAGCTTCGTGAACAACTGCGGGAATTACGGCGCTGGGGCCTTTTTCTTCTGCAGGTTTGGCTGAATGAGGAGTGGCCGGTGCCATGTGGGGCCGGCCCCCTCGCATGACCCGGAGGCCGGATCAAGCTCTCTCTCGATTCACGGGACGTATATCGCTCGAACTTCAAACGAATAATCAAGCCCAGCTTCGTAAACGCGAACATTTAACGCAAGGTCGGTGGCACCTTCTTCTTCGGAGAACAGGTCTACAAGCACCTCCCAATAACCTTCCATCCACTGACAAGCCGACGTGTTCCACGTCGCCTCAGGCAATTCGACAAGCCGAGCCCCATAATCTTCGACATTCTTGCATATCTCTCGACATTTTGAATCGGCAATTGGGCGCACGCCCGGAATCTCAGCTAATTTTTCGCACTCGCCTCGGGCGATCGAATCGACGATGGCTGTGAGGACTCCTCGCCAAGCGGTGGGTATCAATGACTGCTTCTCAGAGTCTTTCGATACAGGTGTGATATGGAAGCAGTATTTCAGCACACTGGTAGTGCCTCTGGTGTCATTCGGAACTCATTATTTGCCGATTGGGATGCGAACTCAAGGGCCACAGATTGACCTGCCAAAGGGCGCTCAACTCATTTTCCAGCAATGCCTCGTCCTTCATCGTCAATCAATCCGTTAAGGAGAACCTGTGCACACTGGTGTTCAAGCGGTTGAGTCAACGTTGGATTTGCAAGCTCGTTGAGAACGACTTCGATCTGACGCGCGAATTGCGGCTCGAAACAAACGTCCTCGCGACCCTCGATCAAGTTTGCCCATGTCTCGATATCTTCTGCAGACAAGATCGCCTGAAGGTATCGTTGCAAGACGGACGCCAAGTGTCTCCTCGTCAACTCGACGGGCACTCCTTCATAGTCCCAGTCGAACGCGGTCAATTGCGCTTCAATTTCATTCAGCGGCCTAGTCAAACAAAGCAGTTGAGTAACTGCTGCTTTGCGCAGATCGCCCTCTGTTTTCATGGAAATACCCCGCCGCCAATTTTATCTTTCACGTGAACAATATTCCCTGAAGGGTCGTAAGTAGGGCCGGCTCAAGGTTGAAGTGCAACACCTCGCATCTCGTAAGGTGTCGCGCAAATGGGAACTCACTACTCGCATCTGAGCCAGACCGATCGCGTCGCAAGAGCCACAGGCCTCGTTGCGTCACTCATCGACGACCTTGACGACCCGGCCCTTCGCCACGTTCCGCCCTTCCCGCAGCAGCACGTCCTTTCCGACGGCCAGCTTCGGAAGCGCCAATTCGCGATGGAGGAACTTGACCGGCACTTCGTAGGTGGAGCCCAACACAAGTCGCCGCCCTTCCAGCAACAGCCGGCAGTCGAGACCCTCGTTATCAACGAACAGTGGACAGGCATAGAACTGTCCTTCCACCGCTGTATTGCGGCCGCCCTCGGCTGTCGTCAAAAAGCGCACGTTGATGATGACGTCCGGTTTCATCGTTAGAAACCCACTGGTGGCAATGGCGAGTGACTCATCGCGTTCGGCACTAACCCCGAAAGGCGATCCGTCGGGATCACCCACGCCGGAATGCCACGATCGACAACCGCCGGCGGTCAGAGGTTGCACTTCTCCACAGATCGATCGGTAACAAATAAATATCTTGGAGCAAACCACGCAAACCAATTTGACGCCACATCAATTTACTCCGGCGCTTGAATCACCAATAGGGCTGCAACTTCAAAACCTCCCTCTTCGAGCCATATTGATATTAAAGCACACTGCAGTCGCATGTATATAAGGTATACCGGTCTATCCCTCGCAGCCAGACTCTCGATCATGTCATCAAGACCCAACACCTTACCACCACCAAAGTAACCAATATCTCTCCTCATTTTATATATTTTCTCAACTTCGAGAGAAGATTGTGCTTCTCCGCTCCCGTACTCCACTTGCGCGCCTCCATCTCGGCGTATGAGTTCATGCGCAGCTTGAGCAATTCGCACCCATTTAGGATTTCCGATTGCCCTCTCGAGAGATTGATGGAATTCGATCATTTGAATTACCTTACCGGGATAACGTTGGCGCCGCGCACGACCCCTCTCATCAGAACTTCGGCCTCTTGCATCATCAATTGGACGTTTCCAGGGACAGTCACAGTTGCGGCTCTTGGGACCGTAATGCTTAACAATGCGCCTGCCTCCGTCCCTCCTGCCGTAGCAAAACCACGAGCAACAAGCACATCCGTCGTCCAAGAGGTGAATACGCTTCGCGTATCACCAAGGGAGTGGAGTATTGCGTCAGCATGGCCGCCTCTGGCTTCCGCGACTCCTTTAAGGGCGTTCGCAAATCCAGGATGAGATTCAGCGACCCCTCTATACAGCGTGACAACCTCTCCACCCAAGCCCTTTGCAGCGCCGATGGCGCGATTAGTGAGAGCTCCGACGGTTGCCGCCTCTCCTAACGTCATCACATTGGCGGCCCCATATCCCATTGCCGCCGCAAAATAAAGTGTGGCCGCACCATATTCGCCTTGCTTGAGGGCAGTCTCAAATTGCGCGCCATACCCTCCCGTAATGAGACTTTCCGTCGTATTAAGCACTGCGGTCATTGCAGAGGACTTCACCTCCTTCCGCGATCCAACCGGCAGACTTGACCCTTGATCCTTCCAAGGCAGCGAGTCGCCTTTTTCAAATCTGCCATCCGGGTCAGTGAAGGTGAACGGGTTTCCGGCCGCGTAACGATATCGACCAAAACTGGCGCCCGTATCGGCGTCCGTAACGACTGGGTCTACGCTCTGAAACCTACCCGCCAGCGGATCGTAATACCGCTGCTGCATATAAACGAGCCCCGAGCGCCCATCCTGGACATGCCCGGTGAACCCGCTGACATACGGCTGGTTCGGCGTGAAGCCTTGCGCCACCGCGCCGTAAGGCTCGAACCTCGTGTTCGTGATCGAGCCGCCTCCCGCAACGCCTTGCGATCTGGCAACCGGACTGCCCAGCATGTCCGTGTGCGTGTAGGCAATGCCCGCCACCGTGTCCTGCTCCGCTAGCAGCTTCGCCCCGAGATAGACGAACTTCGTTTGGCTCGTCGGCCCGCCTCCTCCAACGCACTGCTGCCCTTGCAGCGAACCGCCATTCGGGCATCCGTAGATCGGCGATGCCGCCGCGGTATTCGTCGCCGTGCACGTCGAGCCTGACAGCGCCTGCCCCGATGGGCAGCTGTAGTTCGGCGTTGCCGCGACCGTCGTGGTGGTCAAACTCGTGCACTGCGTGCCCGACAGCGTGAACCCCTGCGAGCAGCTGTACACCGGCGTGGCCGCGCTGCTCACCACGGTCGAGCAGGTCGAGCCCGACAGCGTGTAGCCCGCGTCGCACGCATACACCGGCGAGGCGCCTTGCGTCTCCGTATTCGTCGCCACGCACGAGCTGCCCGACACCGCCTGTCCCGCCGGGCAGCTGTAGCTCACCGATGCGGCGCTCGTCGACGTCACCACGCAACTCGATCCCGACACGCTTACGCCCGACGGGCAGGAATAGCTGCTCAGCGTCGCCGCCACCGTCGAGGACTTCACGCAGGCGTCGCCGCTCAGCGTGCCGCCGTTCGGGCACGAGTACACGGGGACCGGCCCGATGTAGCAGCTGTAGTTGTTGGGCTTGGTTCCAGAAGTCAACTGGAAGACCGTCAGTCCCATCCCCGCAGCCAGGTCGCTGCACTGGCCCGCAGCGGGATCCCCGCCTGGAGCCACGACGATGTTGCGCACCACGCACCAGCCACCTGGCTGCACGCTGCCCCACTGCTTGCATGTCGGCGAAGACGCCGCAGCTTCCCGCACCGTGCCATTGCACTGCGTGCCGCTGAGCGAGTACCCCGACGGGCAGCTATACACCGGCGTCGCGCCGTAGCTCGACGTCGCGGTGCAACTCGTGCCCGACAGCGTCTGCCCGGCCGGGCAGCTGTACACCGGCGTGGCCGCCGAGGTGCTGGTCGTGGTTCTCGTACACGTCGTGCCCGACAGCGAGAAGCCCGACGGACAGGTGTAGCTCGTCACCGACGCGTTTTGAGTCACCGTGTTCAGGCACTGGCTGCCCGACACCGTCTGCCCCGCCGGGCAGCTGTAGCTGCTCAGCGTGGCCGCGACCGTGGTAGAAGCCACCGCCGTGCAGCTCGTGCCGTTGAGCGTGTAGCCCGAAGGGCAGCTGTAGCTCGCGATCGAGGCCGACGAGGTTGTCGTGCTGATGCAGTTCGAGCCCGACAGCGTCTGGCCCGCCGGGCAGCTGTAGCTGGTGACCGACGCAGCGACCTGACCGGTCGTGTTCTCCGCGTACAGCAGCTTGCCGTCGACATGGCTGTACATCTGCAGCTGCTTGGAGCCGTCGGCGTTCTCGACCCACACGCGGCGGCCTTCGCCGTCGTAGCGATACGTCGACTTGCCCACCAGCGCCCGCATCCGGTTGCCCAGATCGAACGCGTACTGCTGCGCGCCGCGGCGAACGATGTTGCCGCCGGCGTCGTACTCGTAGCTCAGGTTCTCCGAGCCGGTCACCGAGTTCAGCCGGTTGTTGCCGTCCACGCCCATCGTGTACGTGCGCCCGCCGATGGAGGAGCGGCGCAGATTGTCCACGGGGTCGTATTCATACGCGGCCGAGCCCCACACCTGCGGCGCCGACGCCGTGATCAGGCGGTCCACACCGTCGTAGGTCATCTGCCGGTTGAACGGCGACGAGCCGCCCAGCTCATCCGTGATCGCGGTGATGTTGCCGTTGGCGTCGTAGGTGTAGCGGTCCTTCAGGACGTTGCCGTCCTGGTTGAGGTCCGGCAAGCCGCGCGCGTTCTGCGTCAACGCGTGCACGATGCCATTGCCCAGCGTGTAGGCCGACACCGCGCCATCCGGGTGATAGCTGATGCTGCTCGCGTAGCTCGACGCTGCACCGGAGACCGTGGTCGCGCGGCCAAGCGCGTTGGGCGCGTAAGAGACGCTCGCATTGTCCGGATAGGTCAGCGTGCTCAGCGACCCCAGCGCGTCGTAGTCGCGCTTGATCTGCAGCGAGCGGCCATCGATGCTCAGCGACTCGCTCGTGTTCTTGCGCAGCGAGTTGTAGTCGAAGGTCCAGGTCGTGCCATCGCTCGCGATGGTCGCGGGCAGGCCGTCGGCGGTGTAGGCGCGCGAGACGCCGGGGCTGCCGTCTCCATAGCTCACCGTCTCAAGCCGGTTGAGCGAGTCGTAGCTGTAGTCGATGCGGCGGGCCTCCGGCACCGAGCCCGTGTCGCAGGAGGCCGTATCCGGCAGCGCGAGGCCCGGCGCGCGCCAGGCCACGTTGCCCGCGCCGTCATAGGCCTGCACCGTCGCGCCGATCTCGGGCTCGATGGTCTTGCACAGGCGCTGGTTGGCGTCATAGACGTAGCGCCGCGTCACCGAGGACGCGTACCCGCCGCTGTTGCCGCTGCGCGTGATGCTGGTCGTCTTGCCAAACGCATCTCGCTCCAGCGCCACGTTGATGCCCTCAGGCATCGCGATGCTCGCGAGCTTGGACGTGTCCGCCTGGTCCAGCGCCCAGAAGCCCTGCGTCGTGACGAAGCCACGCGCATTGGTGGTCTTGGTCTGGAAGCCGTCCAGGTACTCGTGCGTCGTCGACAGCACGCCCTGTTCGCTGTCGCGTTCCTCACGAGTCACGCGGCCCAGCGCGTCGTACTGCGAGCGCGTGCCCGCTGGCGAGTCCGTCACCGCGGCCACATCGCGCTGCGGATAGCTCTGATACGAGATATGCCCGTCGGTATCAAAGCGCTTGACGATCACGCTGCGCGTGCCGGCCTCGTTGGCGGCATCCCAGCTGCGCGTCATCAACGGTTGCCACAGCGCGTCGAAGTAGGTCACCGTGCGCGCGTTGCCCTGCGAGATCGTCTGGCGCCAGTGGCCAGCGGGGATGCCGTACTCAGCGGCATTCACGGCTTCGAAGGCCAGCGACACCGGTGTCCAGCCGCTCGGCGGCGTGACGCTGCTCAGACGGCCGATGGCGTCGTAGCCGTAGCTCGTCGTGTAGCCGGCCATGCTCTTCGCGCTGGTGATGAAGCCCAGGTCATCGACTTCCGCCGTCTCGGTGGCACCGTTCGGATAGCTCACCAGCCGCGGCAGGCCGAGCTTGTACTGGCTGAACGAGGTCGTGTTGTTGCGCCCATCCGTGCGCGAGGCCAGCATCCCGTCCGTCTGATAAGTCATGCGCTTGTCCAGCGCACCGAACCGTGTGATCGAGGTCACCATCGCGGTGTTCGGATCGAACTCCTGCGACAGCGCGGTCTGGCCCTCGATGGTCTGCGTCTGCGTCTGGCCCAGCACCCAGATCGTCTTCTGGTCGAAGTAGGTCGTGGTCTCCGAACGCGATCCCGACGGCCCGCTCTTCGTCGCCGCCGTCGGCCGCGCGAAGACGTCGAAGGCGGTCGCTTCCCAGCTGAAGCTCTTGCCCTGCTGCTGGATCACCTTGCGATCCATCGGACGCAGCCGCAGGCTCAGCGTGTCCACGGCCATCACATCGCTGGTGCCCACCGGCTCTGGATACGGCATGCCCGACGGCTCGCGATAGCGCATCGTCGTCGTGCGCATCGCCATGGTGCCGTTCCAGCCTTCCTTGATCGCGAGCAGTTGTCCTTCGTTAACGCCGAAGCGGTAGCCATGCACGTTGATCGTCACGCTGCCGTCGGGCTCGGTGATCGACATCGCGCTGCCGCCCGGCACGTCCGCCGCGCCGGCCACGCCCCAGGCGAAGGTCCAGGTGCGATCGGCCAGGCCCGGCCCGCTGATCGTCTTGGTCTCGAGCGCTTGCGTGTACCAATTGGTCGGCGTGACGGCGAAATCCTTCGCGCCTTCGACGCCGCTCACCTTGTTCGGCGGAATCAGATAGATGCAGGTCGGCTTGCCATCGCCCGGCAGCCTGCGGCCGTGCTGGATGAAGCGTGTGCCGAAGCTCCCTGTCGCACCCGACGGGTGCGTCATCGTGCCGGTGTAGACGTTGGATTCCGGGTACTCGCCGGGGCCACCCAGGCAACTCGCGCCGCTGTCCATCGTCGGATAGAACACCTCGAACCCGGACAGGTTGAAGGTCCATTGACTGTTGTCCGGCTGCGTCACGCTGCTCAGGCGTTTGCCGTCGGCATACATGTAGGTCCACGTGCGACGGC
>Ga0268257_1001842_pt1 | contig 16813 bp, 15 predicted proteins | sample AgamicAtPrz_FD_200249 | JGI IMG/M metagenome (GOLD analysis project Ga0268257, IMG submission 200249) | Agave microbial communities from Guanajuato, Mexico - At.P.rz (v2) (version 3) | ecosystem: Host-associated > Plants > Phyllosphere > Phylloplane/Leaf | place: Guanajuato, Mexico | collected... | reverse complement strand
ACCGGGACCACGATGGTGGGAATCAGCGTATAGCGCAGGTTCTGCAGAAACAGCCACATCACCAGGAACACCAGCACCACGGCCTCGACCAGGGTCTGGATCACCTTGCCGATGGCGACTTCGACAAAGCGCGAGGTGTCGTAGGGCACTGCGTACTGAATATCGTCGGGGAAGTTCTGCGACAGCTCGGCTAGCCTCGCCTTGACCGCCTTGGCGGTCTGCATAGCATTGGCACCAGGTGCCAGTTGCACGGCGGCCGCCACTCCTTTGTGGCCGTCCTCGCGCGAGGCAAAGCTGTAGTCGAGCTGGCCGACTTCGAGACGCGCCACATCGGCCAGGTGCACGGCCGAGCCATCGGCCCTGGCCTGCAGCACGATCTGGCCGAACTCCTCGGGCGAACTCAGCGTGCCCTTGACGGCAATCGTGGCGCTGAGCTCCTGCTCGGACGATCCGGGCTGGCTGCCGAAACTGCCTGCCGGCACCTGGGCGTTCTGCGCGGCAATGGCCGCATTCACGTCCGCCACCGACAGGCCGTAACCCAGCAGCTTCTGCGGATCGACCCAGACTCGCATGGCGACATCGGCGCCGAAGTACTGCACCTTGCCCACCCCGGGCACGCGGCGGATCTCGTTATTGATGTTGCGCACCGCATAGTCGGAGAGGCGGACCTCGTTCTTGCCGCTGTCGTCACCCTTGTAGGTCAGCGAATAGATCATCAGGAAATTGGCGCTGGCCTGCTCGACCTGCAGACCCATCTGCATCACCGATGCGGGCAGTCTGGCCTCGGCCTTCTTGATGCGGTTCTGCACCTCGACCTGGGCCAGTGCGGGATCGGTGCCCGGCGCGAAGGTGGCCGTGATCTCGGCCAGGCCCGTGGCGCCGCTGGACGAGTCGAAGTACAGCAGACCCTTGGTGCCGTTGAGCTCCTCCTCGATGACACTGGTCACCGACTCCATCACCGTGGTGGCCGATGCCCCCGGATAGGTTGCAGAGATGGAGATCTGCGGCGGAGCCACGTTGGGAAACTGCGCCACGGGCAAGGCCGGGATCGCCAGCAGGCCGGCCAGCAGGATGAAGATCGCGACCACCCAGGCCAGCTTGGGGCGATCAATAAAAAACCGGGACATTGTCTATCCTTGAATAAGGCTTGTCTTCTTGGCATTCAGCGCTTGCAGGACAAGCGCATAGTGCTCATTTCTTTTCCGTGACTTCCGCATCTTTGACAGCGTCAGCGAGATTTGCAGCGGCAGCTCTGATCTGCACCTTGGTGCCGGGCACGGCTGCCGCAAGGCCTCCGACCAGCACTCGGGCGTTTTCCTTGAGACCCTCGGTGATATGCCAGTCGGAGCCGTACATGGCACCGGTGCTCACCTTCTGGGATTGCACAATGTCGTTCTCGTCGAGCACCAGCACATGGGCCAGTCCGTCGGCGCCGCGCTGCACCGAGCGCTGAGGCACGAGAATGGCCGCGGGATCCTCGCCCAGGCCCATGGTCACGCGCACATACATGCCGGGCAGCAGCAAGCCATCCTTGTTGGGGAATTCACCGCGCAGTGCAAGCTGGCCGGTGCCGCGATCCACCGTCACATCCGAAAACAGCATGCGTCCCTGGCGCTTTTCGTCCAGACCGTCCGCCACCAGCGTCACTGGAGCACTCTTCTGCGACTGCTCTCCCTGTTGCTGTGAACGCAAGCGCGTGGCCAGCGCTGCGGTCTGACGGAAATCGGCATAAATGGGGTCAAGCTGCTGTATCACTGCCATCGGTGTGGCCTCCCCCTGGCCGACCAGGGCGCCTTCCGTCACCAGCGCACGGCCGATGCGGCCCGCAATCGGGGCCTTCACCGTCGCATAGTCCAGGTTCAGGCGTGCCGCCTCTACTTCGGCCTGGGCCGATTGACGCGTGGCCAAGGCGCTGTGCAGCGCGGCCTTGGCGCTGTCGAAATCCTGGCGACTCACAGCTTCCTGTTCCACCAGCGGCTCATAACGACGCACCACGGACTGAGCATCGGAGAGCGCGGCCTCCGCTCGCGCCAATTCGCCCCGGGCCCGCGACAGCGCCGCGCGCAGCGGTGCCGGGTCGATGTTGAACAGCACCTCTCCAGCCTTCACATCGGCACCTTCTTTGAAGTTGCGGCTCAGCACGATACCTGGCACCCGCGCACGCACCTCCGCCACACGTACGGGCTCGATGCGCCCGGGCAGCTCAGCGCTGAGGCTCAGCGCCCTGGGCTTGACGGTCACCACATCCACCAGCGGCAATTCCTGAGGCGGTCCGCCCGCTTCCGACTTGATGCAGCCGGCCAACATCATTGCGGCTGCCAATGCGGCCAGGGCCGACCAGGCACGCACATTCTGGCTTTTCTTCTTCATGGCTTTTGAGTCTTGTCAAATCTTGAAAGAAGCGCATGATGCATGAAAATATTTTTTGAATCAAATTTGATTCATTAAGACCTATATTGATTCATGGCATTTTGATACCAAGTAAAGTTGCTATCCCAAGCTTTTAGGCCCGCCGCTTGAATCAAAATAGGTTCATCCGTATCCGCCCCAACCGGAGCCACGAATGACGACCGCCCCCCACGACAACACAGCAATCCTCCCCCCACTGGCCCTGGCCCTGGTCAACCACCCGCGCGCCACGCTGCAAGAACTGGCCAAGGCCATAGGCATCAGCAAGGCCACCCTCTATCGCTTCTGCCCCACCCGCGATCTGCTGATCAAGCGACTGCTGGAACAAAGCCTGCGCACGCTGGACGATGCGCTGGACGAAGCCCGCATCGAGGAAGGCCCGGTGCTCGAGGCCCTCAAGCGCCTCAATACCAAGCATCTTGAACACCGCGAATTCACGCTGTTCCTGACCTATTACTGGAATGAAGTCGAAAAACCCATGGAGGAAAATGCGATCTGGGAACCCAAGGTCGACGCTTTTTTCCTGCGCGGCCAGCAGGAAGGTGTGTTCCGCATCGATTTCAGCGCCGCAACGCTGACCGAGCTGTGGCTGGGAACCGTGATCGCGCTCATCGACGGCGAGCGCCGCGGTCGCATCCCTCGCGCCCCGCTGGCACAGCTTGCCGAGCAGGCGTTTTTGCAGGGAGTCATGCGCCAGGACGGAACGGCGACAGCCTGACAGAATCGACCCGGACTGCAGCCTTACCGGCCATGCCTGCCTCCAGCTGCACCATGGTCATGCCGTTCCCCTGCAACGCGATCTCGCGTGCCTTCACACTCGTTTTCACAACCAGAGAGTAGCCTTGTCATGATCAGTCACCTCGACCACCTGGTTCTCACCACGGCCAACGAAGCCCAATGCATACGCTTTTACACCGAAGTCCTCGGCATGCGGCTGGAATCCTTCATCGGCGGCACCCCGCCCGTGGAGCGCAAGGCCTTTGTGTTCGGCCGGCAGAAGATCAATCTGCATGTGAAAGGGCGCGAGTTCGAACCCAAGGCCCACACGCCTGTGCCCGGTGCCCTTGATCTGTGCTTTCTGGCCTCGGTGCCGCTGGACGAGGTCATCGCGCGTCTGCAGCAGTTGTCGGTTCCCATCGCCGAAGGCCCTGTGATGCGCACCGGTGCCACATCGAAAATCCGCTCCATCTATGTGCGTGACCCCGACCTGAACCTGATCGAGATCTCGGAGCCGGCCTAGCCGCCCTCGCGCTGGCAAGCCGGGGCCTCTGAAAACGGCCCCCGCTTGTCAGCTCAGAGCTGTGCCAAAGCCTTTTTTGCCGGTGCATGGCCTTGCTCTGCGGCGCGCTGCAACCACTCACGAGCCTGCTTGGCATTCTTCTTCACACCCAGACCGTCCCGGTACAAAGTTCCCAGCGCGTACTGGGCCGGGGCATCCTGCTGCTCGGCGGCAAGCCGATACCACTTGAGCGCCTGAGCCAGGCTCTTGCCCACACCCTCGCCGTTCTCGTACAAGGTGCCCAGGTTGTACTGGGCCTTGGCATAGCCTTGATTGGCTGCCATGGTGAACCACTTGGCGGCCTCCGTGTAGTTGGGTTGCGCAAAGCCTTTGCCCAGATATTGAAAGACACCGACGTTGTACTGGGCCAGAGCATTGCCCTTGAGAGCCGAGTTCAGGTTCTCCATGTATTCCATGGACTGCGCAAACTCCGCGGACTTGGGCGACGAAGCGGAGAGCTGCTCCAGCCGCTGCGCCGCCGCTGCATGCTGGTACTTCAGCGCCTGGGTGTAATAGGCGATCGCTTCTTTTTCGTTGCGATACTCGCCCTCTCCCTGTTCGAACAGGCGGCCCAGTTCATAGTAAGCCTCGCCCGAGCCGCGGATGGCAACAGCGTGCAGCAGCAGCACGGCCCGCTTGTAGTCGGGGGCCACACCCTGGCCTTCGAAGCAAATCTTTCCCAGCAGCAATTGGGCCTTCTGCACGCCTTTGTCTGCCAGCGGGGTCAGCCATTTCGCAGCTTCGGCACGATTCTTCTCCACGCCTTCGCCAAGGTAGTACATCTCGGCCACGGTGAACTGCGCAAGCACATCGGCTTGCTGGGCCGCCTTCAGATACCAGCGAAACGAGGCCTGCAAATCCTGGGCAAGCAACTCGCCTTTGCGGTAGACAAAGCCCAGGCTATTTTGTGCCGTTGCAGAGCCCTGTTGCGCGGCGCGCTCCAGCCATGCGACACCTGTTGCGGCATCCTTCTCAACCGCTTCGCCTTTTAGATAAATAGTTCCCAGCAGGTTCTGCGCATCGAGATTTCCGGCGTTTGCAGCCTGATGAATGTGTGCCAGGCCTGCCTCAGGATCCTTTTTCACACCTTCGGCACCCAGCACATAGACCAGACCCAGCAGATACTGGGACGGCGCATGATTGTGCTCTGCGGCCAGCCGCAGCCAGCGCAAGGCATCGTCGGCATTCTTTTCCACGCCCTTGCCGTAAAGATAGGCTTTTCCCAACTCGTACTGTGCCGCGACATCTCCTGTCTTCGCGGCATTGACCATTTCGCTGGGCTGAGCCTGCGCACAACCCAAAACTGACAGCCAAGCCGACAGAACCAAAGCACCAGACCATCGCGCAAGCATTGCTTCCCCTGTTCACAGAAAAAGGGGAGTATATAGAAGCAATACCTTGCCCATAAAGCGTTGGCAGCTATCAAAACCATACTGACCCGCCTCAACACGGAGACGGCTGCCAATGCAGCTCATGCTTGACTGCAGGCACTAGACCGCCAGGTGGCCCGCAAAATCTTTCCTGGTCCCCGGCTCGCTGCGGCTGGGGCTGGGGCTGAGCACCGGCAACGGCCAAGAACCTCTTTGGCTCAGGCAGCCATGGGCGTACAAAGCTCCACCACGCAGCCGTCGGGGCAACGCAGATAAGACACCATCTGACCCCAGGGCTTGGCCGTCGGAGCGGCCATCTCGATGGCGCCGGCGCTCAGCGCGTTCCGATGGGCCTGCACGATCTCCTCCGTGACCAGCGCGATTTCAAATCCCAATGGCTTGGCAGAGCTGTGCGCTTCGACATGGCCTCCCGGAAAATTCAACGCGCCCAGTTCATGGGCGGCAAATGCCAGCGTGGTCTGCCCTGTCTCGAGCTCGCCGTAGGTTCCGGATTCATGCAGAAAACGCTGTTGTATGCCGAATGCCCGGCTAAAGAATTCCAGCGATGCCGAGACATCCGGGACGTAGATGATTGTGTAACCCAATTTCATGAAGGCATCCTCTCAAAACCCAACCGAATTTGAACGGTCGCATCTTTACTGCTCAAGACCATTGCCTGCATCATCCTACTCAGCAAAAACGGCAAAGGCCTTGAAACGCTTCAAGGCCTTCCGGGGAACGGTCAGATTCAAGCTCTCATCTATAGCCCCATGCCCAGAATCGAGTTATCGGCATGCAGCTCGCTACCGCTCATGACACTGGACTCGTCGCTGGCCAGGAACAGCACCAGTTGCGCGATGCGCTCGGGCATATAGGCGCGGCCGGCGCGGTTGAGTTTGGGGTCGTGCAAGACCATTTCCTTGCTCACGCCCTTTGGCAGCGAAGCCTGCATCATGGGCGTATAAATGCCATCGGGATGAATGGAGTTGACGCGAATCGCATAGCCTTGCTTGCGACAGTTCAGCGCAGCGGCGCGCGTCAGCGCGGACACTGCAGCCTTGCTGGCGCTGTAGCCGGCATATTGCTCCACGGGCAGCCAGCTGGATACCGAAGCCATATTGATGATGGAGCCACCGGCCTGCTTCATCGCCGCAATGCCCTGCTGGCAACCGATGAAGACCGACTCGGTGTTGATCTTGAGCAGGCGGCTGAAATCCTCCAGACGCCCTGTTTCCATATCACCAGGCAGCAGGATGCCGGCGTTGTTGACCAGCACATCGAGCCTGCCAAGACGTTGCTGCACCGCCGCCATCACAAGCTTCCAGTCCGTCTCGCTGCTCACGTCATGGCGAACAAACATGGAGCCTTCGCCCAATTCAGCCGCCAGTTGCTGCCCCGCCGTTTCATTGATATCGCTGAATGCGACCTTGGCACCTTCGGCAAGAAGCAGCTTCACCACCTCCAGCCCCACGCCGCTGGCGCCACCAGTGACCAGGGCCACCTTGCCCTGCAAACGATTTGTCATCTACGTCTCCTCTTGTTTTTCCAAGCCCTGAGCAGGGCATTGCTACTGCCACATAAAAAAGGAGGCGCAAGCGCCTCCTGACTTGAATGGCAAAAGCCCGCAGCCACACAAACTACGCCACAAGCTGTTTGCCGGATTCATTTTTTAGTTGCCTGCGTTACGCGCTGCTTCGGGCGTAAACATGGCTGCAGTCATATTGCCCTTGTTCAAGACGGGACCCTGGGGGCGCTCCTGGAACAGGTTGTAGGCCACATAGCCGCCAGAGTTCAGGTCGTGATAGAAGCTGGTGCCCGCATGCCAGATCCTTGCGTCGAAGGCGTAGTAATGATTGACCACCGCCTGCAGCCACAGCTGGCCGCGTGCATCGTAGTAATCGCTCATCAGTGCCTGCCCGGTATCTTCATCGAGGAACAGCACGCGCTTGCCGAACATGTGGCGGTAGCCATCCTTGAGCGAAGCCTCAAGCACCCAGACCCGGCGCAGCTCGTAGCGCATGTAGTCGGGGTTTTCATGAGCAGGCTTGAGCAGATCGGCATACTTCACGTTGCTGCCGTGAATCTTGTAGGCATTGGCCGGCACATAGACTTCCTTCTTGCCCAACGACTTCCAGTTGTAGCGCTCGGGCGAGCCGTTGAACAGGCGATCGGAGTCAATCGTCAGCTTGCCACCGGTGCCCGACAATGGCTGGTCAAAACCGTACTCGGGAATCTGGCGCACACGACGTGTGCCGGGGTCATAGCTCCAGCCCAGGCGCTTTTCCTTGCCAAACTCAACCGGCTCGGAAACCACGCTGACGCCGCCTTTCTCGCGTTCGGGCAACTTGACCGCATTCATGCCCTGGGACATGGGACTGCCCAGTGGCTGTCCTGCGTTGGCCGGGTCGTTGATCTGACTGAAAGCGCGATTGTCGGCACGACCCCAGACGATGCTGCCATCGGCCAACACATTGGCGTTGTCACGCAGCGTGTGTTCGGTGAAAGCACGCGAAGGCAGCAGATTGTTGAAGGCCAGCTCAAGGCCATTTCTGGGGAACGGGAAGGGCAGCGCCCCCTTGACCGCACCCGTTGTGCCCTGACCGTCTGCGTTCATCACGGCATCCTGGGCATTCTTTCTGGCCGCCGCGCAGACGGCATCCGAGAAGCGAAAGTCACGGTGGCCCTGATAGACCGGAATGCGATAGGTCTTGGGGTATTTGGCAAACATGGCCTTCTGCCCCTCGCTCAGGCGCTCGCCATACTGCGCCAGATTCTCAGCCGTGATGGTGAGCAACGGCTTTTCACCGGCATAGGGATCCACCGGGTGCTGGCCAGCATGCGGGTTGTATTGAATGCCAGGCGGCGTACCCAGCCATTTGCCCGTGAACTCGGGTACACCACTGGCTGTACCCGCTTTTTCTCCTCCCGTGCAGGTCAACGACTTGCCCAGCCTGGCCAGCTCATCGGGCGTCGCCTTGGCCCAAGCCCCCCCCACAAACAATACACCTGCAGCCAAGACCGCCAGCAAACGGGGTCCCTCTCCTAACTTCATGCCTAGTCTCCTTGGATGCATCCGCCATGCATCTACCTGTCATTGAACTTCTCTTATCGTTCTTCTTCCTTGCCCACTCGCGATTCGGAAGCAACGAAATCATTGTTCGACCGGCGACAATCGCAAACATCGTCAATTAGGACTAGCGCAGGCAGACGCCAGCAACAGACACAAAAAAGCGGGCCATTGGCCCGCTCGGGAAAAGCAGTTTTCGTTCAGCGCTTGATGCCGAACACACCCAGCATCTGCTCCGTCTGCTTTTGCATCTGCTCCTGCATCTGCGTGAACATGTTCTGGGACTGCTCCATATAGCTGCCCATCAAACCCTGCATGGCTTGAGGCTGCATGCTCATGAACTGCTTCCAGGCCTCGGGATTCATGCCCTGGGACTGGCCCGCAAGCTTGCTTTGGAAGTCCGTGAACATCTGCACGTTCTTTTCGATGTAGCTCCCCATGAAGCCCTGCATGGCATGACCGTAGAAGCGAATGATGTTGGCCAGCATTGCCTCGGAGAACATGGGTGCTCCACCCGCTTCTTCTTCCAGAATGATCTGCAGCAGGATGGAACGCGTCAGGTCTTCATTGGTCTTGGCATCCCTGATGACCACCGGCTCGCTATCCATGACCAGTTGCTTGACCTCGGCCAGAGTGATGTATGAAGAGGTATTGGTGTCGTAGAGGCGGCGATTGGGATACTTCTTGATGATTCGCTGGCTCCCCACCTGGATATCACCCTCTTTGCCCTCTTTGCTTTCTTGCATCGCAAGTCCTTTATGTTCTGGGGGTCGGCCCCGTCGTCAATTGAGCTATTGCAGTGCAACAGATTTTAGGCAGTGCACAAGCCGCATCGGCAAGCAGTAACCCTGACAACCCTGCTTGTCCGTGTTGCAACAAAGTCGCACCACCGTCACAGCCAGCATCAGGTCTTTGCCATTTATTCACAAAAAACAGTTTGCCGTCTATCGAAATCAAGCTTGCAGAAGGTTTACAGTGCCTCTCGTTGTTTGACGAAAGGCTCAACGGATGATTACCACCAAAACACGCAATGCTGTTTGTCTGACCGCCCTGCTGGCTGCCGCCGGCTTCATGACTGCAGCACAGGCCCAGCCCGATGCTGCTGCGGCCGATGCCGCCAAGCCCGCTGCGCCGCAGGCAGCACCCGCAGCTCAGGCAGCCCCTGCCAATGTGGATGCCGCTGCCGCAGACGCCGCATTGCGCAAGCGTCTGCAGGCAGTTGTCGCAGCCATGGACGGCAAGTCCAAGCTGGCTGCCAACAATTTCAACGAGGAGTTCCTCAAGAACTCCCCCATCGACACCGTGCAGAAAGCCCTGGACTCCGTGCGCACCGGCGTCGGCAGCTGCCAGGCGGTTGGCCGCATGGAAAGCTCCACACCTCTGGCCACCAGCGTGCTGCTGAGCTGCACCAAGGGCTTTGTGCCCATGGAACTGGCGGTCGAGCCCAAGGCGCCTTACCGCATCTCCGGTATCTTGCTGCGCCCGGCCTTCTGGAAATAAGTGCTTTCACCACCAAAAATGGAGCCTCCTGGCTCCATTTTTTGTTGGTACCGACAAAGTCAGATCACCACCGGCTCGGGCTCCAGGCGAATGCCAAAACGTTCGTAGACACTGGTCTGAATTGCCCCTGCAAGCGTCATCACCTCGCCGCCGGTCACGCTGGCGTCGAGGCTGTGGCGATCTCCGCGATTGACCAGCACCAGCGCCTGCTTGTCGTAGACGCCCGCGCGGCCCATGGTCTTGCCTTTCCAGCCGCAGGCATCGATCAGCCAGCCGGCCGCCAGCTTGATGGAGCCGTCATCCATGGGATAGTGAACAATCTTGGGCTCGCGCGCGATGATGTCCGCGCATTGCTCGGTCGTCACCGTGGGATTCTTGAAGAAGCTGCCCGCATTGCCGATGACTTCGGGGTCCGGCAGCTTGGCACGACGAATCTCGCAGACCCATTCAAAGATCTGCTGTGCAGTCGGCTGCTCTATGCCTTTTTCCGCCTGCTTGCGCTGCAGATCGAGATAGCCCAGATCCGGCTGCCAGCTCTTGGGCAGCGCCAGACGCACCCGGGTGATCACCGCCCGCCCTTTGAGACCCAGGCCGCGCGGGACAGCCGTCGAGCCCGTCACGGGCCAGTACTTGGGCTGAGCCGGTGCATGTTTGAACACCGAGTCACGGTAGCCGAAGGCACATTGCGCGGCATTGAGACTGAACTGCTCGCCGGTGACCAGATCGATCGCGTCCAGGGAGTCGAAGCGATCCTGCAGCTCCATCCCGTAAGCGCCGATGTTCTGCACCGGGGCCGCGCCTACCGTGCCTGGAATCAGGGCCATGTTTTCAAGGCCTGTATAGCCCTGGGCCAGCGTCCATGCCACCATGTCATGCCAGCGCTCGCCCGCCCCGATCTCGACAATCCAGTGCCTGTCGGTTTCGCGCAGCAGCCGCATGCCCATGATTTCCATCTTGAGCACCACGGGGGCCACGTCGCCCGTCAGCACCACATTGCTGCCACCGCCAAGGACGAACACAGGCTGCCGCCCCCATAGCGGGTCGGCGAGAAACTGACGGATATCGTCCTGGCTACGAATGCGCACCAGCGTTTCGGCGCGCGCGGCAATGCCAAAGGTGTTGCAATGCTGCAGGGGAACATTTTTCTCGACTAACATCCATCCAATTGTCGCACTGCGCCTGCTCTGCTGCTGGCAAGCAGCACATCACGGCCCGGCGCACTGTGGCTGTTTACTGCTCTGATACTGATAGGAATTACACATGCCTTCTTTTGACACTGTTTGCGAAGCCGATTTCGTCGAAGTGAAGAACGCCGTTGACAACGCCACCAAGGAAATTGGCACCCGTTTCGACTTCAAGGGCACATCGGCCGCCGTCGAACTCAAGGACAAGGAAATCACCATTTACGGCGATGCCGAGTTCCAGCTGCAGCAAGTCGAGGACCTGCTGCGCAACAAGCTGACCAAGCGCAATGTCGATGTGCGCTTCCTGGACATCCAGAAGGCACAGAAGATTGGCGGCGACAAGGTCAAGCAGCTCATCAAGGTCAAGAACGGCATTGAGTCCGAGCTGGCCAAGAAGATCCAGAAGCTGATGAAGGAAAGCAAGCTCAAGGTGCAGGCTGCCATTCAGGAAGAGAAGGTCCGCATCACCGGAGCCAAGCGTGACGATCTGCAGGCGGCCATGGCATTGATCCGCAAGGATCTGGCCGACCACCCTCTGTCGTTCAACAACTTCCGCGATTGAATGAAGCCCCCCCTGCGCAGCTCCGCTGCTTCCCCTTCCCTCGCCTTGCGGGAGGGGGGCGAGGCCCTTGCCACAGGGCGACGCGGCCAGCTCAGCTCCTTGCCCCGCGCCTCTCGCCTGCGTCGCATGGGGCTCTTGCTTTCAGTCGCTGTGGCCTCCAGCAGTGCCTTTGGACAGTCCGTAGCCTTGACCGGCGTGCTGGGCAGCAAGGCCTTGCTGGTCATTGATGGCAGTGCCCCCAAGGCGCTGGCCGTCAACGAAAGCCACAAGGAGGTGCGCCTGCTGCAGATCAGCGGCGACTCCGCCGTGGTGGATATCAAGGGCCAGCGCCAGACCGTGCATCTGGGAGCAGCACCGGTCAGCGTGGGCAGCCGGGGCGGCATTGGCGGCGCCGCGCGCTCGGGCCGGCTGGTCCTGATCGCCGACTCGCGCGGCCATTTTGTGGATCGCGGCTATATCAACGGGAAAACCATGCAGTACATGGTGGACACCGGCGCCAGCACCATTGCCATAGGCCGTGCCGATGCCGATCGCATGGGACTGCCCTACGAGCAGGGTGCCCCCGTCCTGATGCGCACGGCCAACGGCACTGCCCAGGGCTGGCGCATCAAGCTCGACAGCGTCAGACTGGGCGAGATGGAGGTCTACGGCATAGAGGCCGTCGTTGCCCCCCAGTCCATGCCCTATGTGCTGCTGGGCAACAGTCTGCTGACCCGGTTTCAGATGACCCGCAAGGGCAATGAGATGGTTCTGGAAAAGAACTGAACCCGCCTCTCGCCCATGCACGCACGCTACGACGACCCCTATGAAGACCTGCTGGGCCTATGGTCGGATCTGGAGGCCGCACTCGCGGTTTTGCTGACCGAGCCGCTGCGCATCCCCGGCTTTGCCATCAAGCTGCACCAGCTTGATCTATGGCTGCAAGACCTCATCACGCAGGATAGCGATGCCGCGCTGTATCTGATGTTTCAACGTGCCAGCTCGACAACCGTGGGCTATAGCCCGTCTCACGCCGTGGTCTGCGCGGGCCTGTGCCATATCCTTGCCAAGGAGCTTGACCTGCCTCAATCCGAGCGCGACACGCTGATCCAGGCCGCTCTGACCATGAACATCGGCATGACCGTGCTGCAGAATCAGCTGGCCGAGCAGCGTACACCGCTGAGCAGCCAGCAGGCCGAAGCTGTCAAGCAGCACCCCACAGAGGGCCGGCTGATGCTGGAGCGGCTCATGGTGCGTGACCGACTCTGGCTGGACACCGTGCAATACCACCACGTGGTGCTGCAGCCCGCGCCGCTGGCACAGTTGCAGCCGCTGGAGCGTCTGGTACGCATTCTGGGCACGGTAGACCGATATGCGGCCCTGATCAGCCCACGCAAGACCCGTAGCGGCCGCTCGGCTACCGAGTCGCTGCAAGTGCTGCAGCAGGGCGGCCAATACGCCGATGAGGTCAAGCAGGCCTTGATCGATGTCGTGGGCCTGTACCCGCCCGGCACCTATGTGCAGCTGGACAATGGCGAAGTGGCCGTGGTGCTGCGCCGCGGAAAAAGTCTGGAAGAGCCCGAGATTGCCAGCGTAATCGACCGTGACGGTCACAGCATGTACCCGCCCATCTGGCATCTGGACGGGCGCAGGCCGGCCATCACCTCCGCGCTGGCGCGTTCCTCGCTGACGCTGGATCTGGACCTGCGCTCCATGGCACAGCTGGGCATTCACAGTGCACGCGGCAATGCGGAGCTGTACCGCATGGTGAAGCTGCCGGGCAGCAGACGCTGACCCTTTCTAGACGCCTTGTGCAGCGATCAGGCCGGCATGGTGGCCACGCGTGAACGCCTCTTCCAGTACCGAGTAGCCGGCCCAGTCCGAATGCGCAAAGCTCAGCCGCGCCGTCGCAGGCGTGGGCAGGCCTTGCACTCGCTCCCCATTCAATAGCAGATTGCGCTTGCTGGCACTGAACTTGACGGCTATTTCACTCAATATCCGCTGATCGCCAGGACGCGGAATCGCCATCGCATGGCCATAGCGGGTGATTTCCATGCGTGTGGCATGCCGCAGCAAGTCTGGGTGCGGCTCGCTCAGCGTGTTCACAATGCGCTCGCGCCAGAAGGCAAACGGCTGCTGCATCAATTGCCGGCGCCCATCGGCCCAGTCCCCCAGCGCCTGGTAGTAGCTCAGCACCGTGGGCTGGCTGCGGATGCGGTCCAGTCGCTGATTGCCCGCGTCCACATAGCCCAGCCCGCCCGCATTGCCATCGCGATACAGCACATTGTCCCAGGCGGGCTCGGCGCCGGGGTAGTCGGCCAACGGTCGGTCGATATGGATGTTCGCCACCAGCCAGGGGGCCCAGTCCAGGCGAGCCGCCACAGCACGCAGAAAATCGGGCGCATTGCGCAGCACTCTTGCAGCAACAAAGCTGGGCAGCGCCACCACGCAATGGCGCGCCAGCCAGCGCTCATGCTGCTGGCGACCATGGTGATAAACCTCGATCTGCACGCCGCCCGCGTCCTCGGTGACGGCAAGCACGCTGCAATCGGTCTGCAGCTGCGTGGCTTTCAGTCCCGCCGCCAGTTGCTGCGACAGCCAGCCATTGCCCTGAGGCCAGGTCAGCACCTGCTCGCCATCCGCTTCGCTCTCGTGCTCGGACTGCGGACGCGGCGCGTGGAAACCATGGCGGCTGGCGAAATAGTGAATCCCCGCCCAGGCCGATACGCGGCTCAGACCGGCACCGAAATCATCCCGGCAGCTGTAGTCCAGATACCAGAGCAGACGCTCGTCATCGAGGCCCTGCGCCGCCAGCCATTGGTCGAAACGCTGTGCATCGAGCACCGCATGAGAGGCAGGCAGACCCGCTTCGCGCTGCCAGACACGGATGGAAGGCATGGCAAAGGCCGCCGCCCGAGACGCTGCCTCGACCTGCTTTTCAAACAGCGCATATTGCTCCAGCGTGCGCTGGCTCACGCCCTGCACGGGCAACAGTCCCTCATGCCAGCCGCCCTGCCAGTACAGACGCTCCTGCGGGCTATGGCAGAGATAGCGCTCGTCATAGCGCCAGCGGCCAGCGAAGCGCTGGCGCACGCCCAGCTCCTCCAGCCAGTCCTGCACCTCATGGGCATCGTCGCCGGGAACGGGCAGATAGTGGGCACCCAGGGGGCAGGCAATGCCCTTGACTTGCCCGGCCTGGCTGTTGCCTCCCATGGCGGCCTGGGTATCGAGCAAGGCTGCGCCCTGCACGCCAGCCAGTTCCAGCGCGCGTGCCGCCGCCAGCCCGGCCATGCCCCCTCCGGCAATCACGACCGGCGCCCGGTGTACCACCGCAGGTGTGGGCAGCTCGAGCCCCTGGGCCAGGCGCTGCCAGAAAGGGCGCAGGCCATGACCACGCTCCAGCGCCACGCCGCTGAAGCCGCCAGGCAAGTCCTCCAGTCTGGGCGCTGGCTGCTTGCAGCCGGCCAGGCCAGCTGCGCCCAAAGCGCTGGCGGCCACCAGCCCGAGCCAGTCGCGCCGCTTCAGATCGGCCCGCATCAATGCTCCACCTTGCCCCACTCGCGCTCATAGGTGTTGACCAGGACCTGATTGGACAGGCGATTCACCTCGGTCGGCAGGCGCGCCATATCGAGAGGGAAATCAAACATCAGGCGCAGCGTGGGCGGGGTCAGAAAACGCATGCCAGCGGGCAAAGCCTCGGGCTCGCGCCAGGGACGGTGGCTGGCCAGCACAAAACCCCATTCGCCAAAACTGGGCACATGCACGTGATAGGGCTTCGCCGTCAGACCCACGGACTCCACGGTCTGCACCACGGTCCAGAAGCTCTGGCGCGCAATCAGCGGCGAGGTGGTCTGAATCACGGCATAGCCGCTGGCCGCCAGACGCTTGTCCAGCAGCGAATAAAAACTATTGGTGAACAGCTTGCCTATGGCGAAATTCGTGGGATCGGGAAAGTCCACCACGATCACATCGAAGGTGTCTGCAGTCTCCTGCAACCAGTGAAAGGCGTCGGTGTTGACGATGCTCACGCGGGCATCGTTGAGTGCATTGCCATTGAGCGCCGTCATCATGGCATTGCTCTTGAACAGGCCGGTCATGGCCGGGTCCAGCTCCACCAGCACCACGGACTCCACGCCGGGGTACTTGAGCACCTCGCGCACAGCCATGCCGTCGCCGCCACCCAGCACCGCCACCTTCCTCGGTGCACCATGTGCGGCCATGGCGGGGTGGACAAGCGCTTCGTGATAGCGGTACTCGTCGCTCTGGGCAAACTGCAGATTGCCGTTCAGGTACAGCCGCGCGCCCTGGCGTCCCTGTGTCACCACGATGCGCTGGTAGGGCGAGCTGCTGCTCAGCACGATGCGGTCCTGGTAGAAATGGTCGTCGGCCAGCCGGGTCAGCTGATCCGCGCCCGCGATGCCGCCGCCCAGGGCCAGCAGCACCAGCGCACAGGCCCAGGCATGGGCGCGCAGATTGCGCAGCTCATGCTTGAACAGCACCAGGGCCCACACGGCAATGGCCGCGTTCATGAAGCCGAACAGCAGACCTGTGCGCACCAGCCCCAGCTTGGGCACCAGCACGATGGGAAACGCCAGCGACACGGCCAAGGCTCCCAGATAGTCGAAGGTCAGCACCTTGGAGACCAGATCCTTAAGCGATGCATTGCGCTTGAGAATGCGCATGACAAGCGGAATCTCCAGCCCCACCAGGGTGCCCACCACCATCACCATGCCGTAGAGCAGAAAGCGGAACGCGCCCGGCGCATAGGCATTGGCCAGAAACAGCACGGCCGGCAAGGCACCGCCGACCAGCGCCACCATCAGCTCCACGCGCAGAAAATGCGCGGGCAGCTGATCTTCGAAATAGCGCGACAGCCACGAGCCTATGCCCATGGCAAACAGATAGGTGCCGATGATGGTGGAGAACTGCAGCACCGAATCACCGAGCAGATAGGATGCCAGCGCGCCTGCCGCCAGCTCATAGAGCAGACCGCAGGCCGCAATCACGAAGACGCTGGCCAGCAGCGCCACATCAATGGGCCTAGGCCCCAGGCCAGCGCTGTCCTGCTCGGCCACCATCGAAGTCATCAAAGGTACTTTCTATCTAGTTCAGCACACCATCGGCCTGCACTCCTCAGGAATCAGCACTTCCCATTGGACTCTGAAGCTCAGACCCGGCGCGCTGCAAACGAGGGACTGCCAGCAAGCGCCGCCGCGCAGCGATGCAGTCGTCCCCCTCCCGCGTAGCGAGAGAGGGGGAAGGCACGGGCGCCTCAGGGGGTGGGTGTTTAGTGAATCGCCGCAGCGACGATGATGCTGATCCCCAGGCACATGGCCGCAACCACCATGGCCAGTGCCTTGTTGTGCTTCTCCACGATCTCGGCCCACATGTCCACGGGCGTGATCTTGTCGATGATGATGAAGCACAGCCAGAACACCACCACGCCCACCAGGGCGTAGATGA
>Ga0268257_1001837_pt1 | contig 16900 bp, 15 predicted proteins | sample AgamicAtPrz_FD_200249 | JGI IMG/M metagenome (GOLD analysis project Ga0268257, IMG submission 200249) | Agave microbial communities from Guanajuato, Mexico - At.P.rz (v2) (version 3) | ecosystem: Host-associated > Plants > Phyllosphere > Phylloplane/Leaf | place: Guanajuato, Mexico | collected... | reverse complement strand
AATCCTGTCTGATGCTGGCCGTGCAGGTTCATGGCCGCAGCATCACCACCATCGAAGGGCTGGCTGCCGACGACCAGCTGCACCCCCTGCAGAAGAACTTCATGCAGTGCGGCGGCCTGCAATGCGGCTACTGCACGCCGGGTTTCATCATGGCCTCCTGCGACCTGCTCAAGAACACGCCTCAGCCCAGCTGCGAGGAAGTGCGCCACGGCCTCAGCGGCAATCTCTGCCGCTGCACTGGCTACACCCAAATCGTCGAGTCCGTGCTGCATGCAGCACAGGAGATGCATCATGGAAATTGAAAAAACCCTGACCGTTTCAGCCTCTCCCCAGCAGGTCTGGGATCTGCTCCTCAATCCCCGGATCATGGCCGGCGCCGTGCCCGGAATGAAGTCCATCGAGGTCGTCAGCCCCACGGAATACGTGGCGGAGATGCACCAGAAGATTTCTTTCATCAGTGCCAAGTTCAAGCTCAAGACCAGGATCGTCGAGCAGAAGGCTCCGGAATACATGCGCGTCGAAGGCACGGGCGAAGATGCATCGGTGGCCAGTTCGCTCAAGCAGACCAGCGAAGTGTTTCTGACGCCTGCGACCAACGGTGGCACGGAGTTGCGCATCAAGGTCAATGTGGACGTACTGGGGCGACTCGGGGCTTTTGGCCTGTCGGTCATGAAGACCAAGGCCGACCGCCTGTGGGAAGAGTTCGGCAGCAATCTGGCGGCGCGCATAGAGGCCGGTGGCCTGGCTCTCGATGAGCCCGGTGCGGTTTCACTGGCGCCGGTTGCGCCTGCTGTGGCCAGGCAGGCCGTCACCCGGCCCGAAGTGGCTCCTGTTCCTGCGCTCGATCCTGCTCCGGCGCCGGCTCCCGGCCCGGTTCCGCGAGATCCCATGGATGCGGCCGTCACGGCCAGCACTGAGGACGCAAGCCCTGATGCCGGCTGGTGGGCGCGCATCTTCGGCACTGCTCGCAACACGCGCAACTTCGGCCAGTTCATACGCGTTGAGGTGCGTCAACTGGACAAGACGATCTGTGTCGAGTGGCCTGTCGCGGCTGCGTCCGAATGCCGGGAATGGCTCGGGTCGCTGCAGAAATAAGCGCGTTTCCCCATAGACCCGAAAGGAGGTTCAGGACCCAAAAGACCAATCGCATCAAGCCACGCATGCAAATAACTAAACGAAATTGGAAACTGGAGACATTCATGCTGAAAAAAATAGCAGGCGCTGTTGCGCTACTAGGGGTGGGAGGTTTGGCCCATGCACAATCGTCGGTGCAGATCTACGGCATCATGGACACGGCCGTCGAGACCATGAACCATGTGGGCGCGAGCAGCTCTACCTTGACGCGCATGCCCAATCTCTCGGGCAGCGTTCCTTCGCGCCTGGGATTTCGCGGCCGCGAGGATCTGGGCGGCGGCCTGAGCGCATCCTTCACGCTGGAGATGGGCATAGGCCCAGACAGCGGTGCGCTCAACCAGGGAGGTCGCGGTTTCGGCCGTCAATCGTTCGTCAGCCTGAACGGGCCCTGGGGCTCGCTGGGCCTGGGCCGCCAGTACACCATGCTGTTCTGGTCCGTGCTCGATGCCGACGTGATCGGCCCAAGCCTGCACAGCATGGCCAGCCTGGACAGCTACTTCCCCAATGCACGGGCCGACAATGCGATTTCCTACAAAGGCACATTCTCGGGCCTGACCATTGGCGCGACCTATAGCTTTGGGCGAGACGCGGTCAATGCCGGCCCCAGTCCTTCAGGTACCAACTGCGCAGGCGAGAGCAGCACGGACTCCAAGACCTGCCGCGAATGGTCGGCCATGCTCAAGTACGACAGCGCGACATGGGGGGCCGCATTCGCCCATGACGAACTGCGTGGCGGCCCCGGCGCTTTCGCAGGACTGAGCAGCAGCGACAAGACCGACAAGCGCAGCATGCTCAATGGCTACGTCAAGTGGGGCGGCGCCAAGATTGGTGCCGGCTTTATGCGTCGCAAGAACGACGGATATATCGCCTCACCGCGCAATGACCTGTGGTTTTTCGGCGTGAGCTACCCCATGGGTCCCTGGACGCTGGATGCCCAGTACAACCAGCTCAAGTACAAGGACAACGCGGACAAGGGGCAGCTGATGGTGCTGCGTGGCACTTACAACCTCTCCAAGCGCACGGCAGTCTATGCCTCGCTGGGCTATATGAAGAACAGCGGCAATGCGGCTTTTGGAGCCAGCAGTGCTCAGGCTGGAGGAACGCCAATGCCGGGTGTGAACCAGACGGGCTTTGGCGCGGGCTTGCGCCATACGTTCTGACTACAGAACTAAACAGGCGAGTGCAGGAAGGCTGGTGGCCTGCACTCGCTTTCTTGAGAAGATGCAGCAGCCTTGACACATTGATGTCAGGCGGTGTTCGCTTCGTGATACTTAGTGCGGCATCGATGTAGAACAGTGCAGTGTCCTCACTTCCCTTGAAGCCACTGCCGATACAGGTCATCGTCAGCAGCAGCTTGCCCATTAAGAGCCGAGGCAACGCTCTCCCCAATTCTGGAATGCCAAGCCCGATATGGCGGCAGGCATCGAACGTCCACACAACAGTGGCGATGACGATGCCACCTGGAACAGGGTGCAGGGGAACGGAAGTCACATGGTGCTGCTTCCAGTCACAAGCAGGATGCTTCGATGTAGCGTTCAGGGCTGGAATCTCTGTTGATTACGTGTGCACTCAACCCGCGCTGTAAAGCGCCTTGCTGAAGCTCCTCCCAGGCTGCAGGAGGCCCTTCCTTCCTGTGAGCTGTTGAATGTGTGCTTCACCATTGCTTTGTCATGAAATCGCCATATAGCGTGCGTAACATTTGCTCACAATGATTCCTTTGGCGATGCTGCATGCCTGAAATCCCCGAGTATCTGAGCGACTTCCGGCCACGCTTTCGCCCACCGAGTGCTGCCGACCTCTGCACCGAGGTCCCGTGCATGACGACCGATGACACTAATGAGAAAGTCATGGAGGTTTTCAACCGCTACCGTGACCTTGTCAGCCTTCCTGTTGTTGAGGGCAAACAGCCCATCGGGCTCATCAACCGCAACATCTTCCTGTCGCAGATGAGCAAGCAGTTCCGTATGGAACTCTATGGTCGCAAGAGCTGTATTGCATTCATGGACAAAGAGCCGCTGATCGTGGATGCAGCTTTGGACATCGAGGCGCTGACTTTCAAAACAGTGGAGTACGGCGAAAAAGCGCTGTCCGACGGCTTCATCATCACCCGAGATGGTGCATTTGCCGGAACAGGCAATGGGCTCCAGCTCATGCGGGTGGTGGCGGATATGCAAGCTTCGCGCAATCGCCAGATCATGCACAGCATCGAATATGCCAGCGTGATTCAGCAGTCGACACTTCGCAGCTCCCTGGATGCGCTCGCAAGAGCCTGTCCCGAAGCACATCTGGTGTGGGAGCCACGTGACGTTGTCGGTGGCGATTTCTACCAGTTCAGCACCGACACCGATGGCTGGTTTGCGACCGTGGCCGATTGCACGGGGCATGGAGTGCCAGGTGCTTTCATGACCTTGATTGCGTCGACCAGCCTCAACCAGGCGATAGAGCAGAACGGGTCCCGCGACCCGGCCAGTCTGCTGGGCCATGTCAATCGCAGCATCAAGCAGATGCTGGGTCAGGTCGACGGTCAGGACGCAACACCGGGCTCGGACGACGGCATGGATGCAGCCTGCTTCTGGTTTGAGCCCGTGAACGGGCGCTTGACGTTCGCGGGCGCACGGCTGTCCATGTTCCTGCTGCGTCCCGATGCGGACTCTGTTGAGATGCTGGAGGGACAGCGCAAGGGAGTCGGCTATGTCGACAGCGAAATCGATTTCGCTTGGCTTAACCAGGAGGTAAGCCTTCCTCGCGGCACGCTTGTCTTTGTGAGCACCGATGGACTGATTGACCAGATCGGCGGTCCACGCGGTATCGCTCTTGGCAAGCGCCGGGTGCGGGAATCACTGCTTGAGCATCGGCAGAAGTCTCCTTCAGAGGTCAATATGGCCTTGCTCGAATCTCTGCGCGTCTGGCAAGGTGAACACCACCGCCGCGACGATCTGACTTTTTTCTGTTTTCGTACCTAGTCTCGAGGCCCATATATGCCTTCCCCCATGATTGCCGAGAAGTACGGATCCTTCTTCAATTTGGCACGCCAGCACCAAGTCATTTTCTACTACGTCGGGTATTTCTCGCAGCACATCGTTGCTGCCATGGCCGATGCAGTGAAGTTGCAGCTTGAAGTTGCCGGGGTTGCCGCTCCAACCCGACGCAAGCTGTTTTCCTCGTTTGTGGAGATGGCGCAGAACATCATTCACTACTCAGCTGATTCGCTGACTCCCTCCAGTCTGAACAACGGGGAGCTACGTCATGGCTCGGTCTGCATTCGTCGAGAGGAGGACGGCAGCTTTCTGCTGCTTTGCGCCAATCCTATCGAGCCACCGATGGCCGAGGCTTTGCGGGTGAAGCTGAACGCACTGCGGAGCATGACGCTTGATGAGATCAAGCAAGCCTATAGACAGACACTTCGCGAGGAGACGCCTGAGGGGAGCAAGGGTGCGGGCATGGGTTTCTTGACCGTTGCCCGGGATGCCAGGGAACCGTTGGAGTTCGACTTCGACGCGGAGTCTGGCGACTCGCCTGTTTTCTACCTTAAGGCAGCCATATAGGCACGGCGAGACCGTCAACGATTAAAGAAAACTGATGGAAAACCTCTACATTGCCCCAACGCCCAGCTCTCCCGAGGTGGATTTCATTTTTGATGCGCATACCTTGAGCATGCGCGGCGAGTCGTATCCGGAAAATGCTGCAGCTTTCTACAGCGACATCATTTCCCGGCTCAAGGACTACTTGTCCGCTCAGACAGAGACAAAGATCGAAGTGAATATTGCGCTGGCGTATTTCAACAGCTCCAGCACCAAAATGCTCTTCAATCTGATAGAGGCTCTGAGCAATTGCGCGGAGGCCGGCAATCGCGTGACGCTCAACTGGTATCACGATGAAGAAGACGACACGATTCTCGAGTTCGGGCAGGAGCTGAGCGAGGATTTTCCCGCTCTCGAGTTTGTCGCCCATCCAGTTGGAGCAACCTGAATGAACAGCCCTGGCACTTCAGCGTCGCCAGATCTGTTTGAAGCAGAGAATCAGGCTCTATTGACTGCGCGAGCGGCGCATGCCGTCTGCGCCTGCTCAGCGCCAACTCAATGCAGACAGGCTTTGGGTGACCTGCTTCTTGCATACGAAAGGCTGTTGCGAGAAACGCGCCGACTGGTGCGCCGCAGCGATCGCGCGGAACTGGAAATGAATCAGTTGAATTCCCAGCTTCAGGATCTGGCGGCAGAGCTTGAACACCGGGCTACTCACGACACGCTGACGGGTGTCCTGAACCGAGCTGCTGTTATCGAGCGGGTGAACCAGTATTTCGCGCATGACGATCTTTCACTGATCGTGCTGGATATCGATCACTTCAAAAGAATCAACGACAGTTTTGGTCATCCGACGGGTGACAAGGTCATCCTCGGCGTTGTTGCCTGTCTTCAGGCCGTGGTGCCTTCCTCAGCGCAGATCGGCCGGGTCGGCGGTGAAGAATTCACGGTTGTGCTACCTCGCCAGAGCGCGGACGTTTCCGAGAGACTTGCACAGGATCTCCGGCGCGCGATTGAAATCTGTGATTTCGATCTGCCCGATGGAAGTGGTGTCACCGCCAGCTTTGGCGTAAGTTGGGCACCTCCGGGCGGCGATTTCGACAGCGCGTATGGCTTCGCTGACGAAGCGCTTTACGTCGCAAAGCGAGGTGGACGCAACCAAGTCTGCCTCTCGTCGTGTTTTTTGCAGTCTCTCGAGCATGAGACCTGAGTTAGCTCCAAGGGGGGATCAGTCGCGCCTGGTCTCAGCCGACACAATGCCAAGCGCAGACTCTGCCTTTGGTCCAAGGTGGCGCATCCTCGTTGTGAGCGCAGATCCAGAGGTTCACGCGGCAAGCCGTTCCTCTTTGGATGCGCAGATGCTGTTCGAGCGCCCGCTGCTGTTTTTGAATGCGTTTTCTGGCGACGAGGCAAGACAGCTGCTTCTGAGCGAAAGTGACCTGGCCGTGGTCATACTCGATCTTGCGATGGAGCGGGCGGGCGTGAGAATCGATCTGGTGCATTTCATGCGCCATGCTGCGGCCCTGCGCAATACCCGCATCATTCTTCTTTCCGGCCAACCTGGGCAGGAGCTCGGGCTCGATGCACTGATTGAAAATGACATCAGTGACTACAGAACTAGAGCGGAATTGACCGCTGATCGGTTGCACGTCATCGTTGTCACGGCAGTTCGCTCCTACAAGCAGTTGTGCGCGGCGGACACAAGCCGAGGCGGCCTGGAGCAGGTTCTGCGATCCAGTGCATCTCTGCTGGAGATCAAGGATTGCTACGAATTCGCATCCGGTGTACTGACACAACTGGCGGCTTTGCTGAAGGTTGCACAAGTGGGTGTGGTTTGTGCCCAGGAGTTGGCCAATCCTGACGGCTGCTACTTCGTGCAGGCAGCAACGGGCCGATTCTCCGAGCTGATCGGGCATCCTCTGGAGTTGTTGCCGCAGACCTCAGATTTGGGCTTGCTAAGAAAGGCCGTTGAGGGCCGCTGCAATGTCTACGGCGAGACTGGCGGGCTGGCATTGCATATCGGCCACGACGCTGGACAGAACTTCGTGGTGTTCATCGACGTGCCCAGGCATCATGCCGTGCTGCATCCGCAACTGCTGGATGTCTTCTGTGCCAATCTGAGCACATTGCTGCATAACCGCGGTTTGCTCGGGCGCCTGAAAGAGAGTGCCTATCATGATCCTCTGGTAAATCTTCCCAATCGCGCCCATTTTGTTGAGGCAGTCGATGAATGTGCAAGACAAGGTCTGCACGACTACATTCTGGCGCTCATCGATATTGACGATTTCAGTGCTACGAACGACCTGATGGGGCATCTGTTCGGGGACCGTCTTCTGGAGCGCGTTGCTCGCTGTCTTGAAGATGTGCTGCCAGGCGATGTGCTGTTGGCCAGGCTAGGTGCGGACACCTTCGGGGTATTGGGGGCCACTGGACAGGTGCGGCCCAGGCGTCTGCTGGAGTGCGTGCGCCAACCGCTGAGTATTGATGGGGTACCTTACAAGGTTTCGCTCACCTGTGGCTATGTGCTTTTGCCTCAAGAGTTTCGCGCAGGGGCGGACTTGGTCAAGGATGCCACGATTGCACTCAAGCGTGCGAAGCGAGATCACCGCGGTCAGGAGCTACGGTACTCCGATCAGATGGGAGCCGAGGCGCGGTCCAGGGCATTGTTGCTGTCCGAACTCAGAGAGGCGATCGAGAACCAGGAGCTGTTTCTGGTCTATCAGCCGCAGCTCAATTTGGTGACGCGTAGCGTCGTTGGAATTGAGGCGCTGCTGCGATGGCGTACGGAGGATGGCCGATTCGTGCCTCCGGACAAGTTCATCCCCGTTGCCGAGCACTCGGGTCTGATTGTGGCCCTTGGCCAATGGGTGCTCATGGCCGCATGTGCAGCGATGCGCGAATTGCTGGATGCAGGAGTCGCGCCTCAGCGCATTGCCGTCAATGTCTCGACGGTGCAGCTTCAGGACCCTGGATTCCTCGAGATCGTCTGCGCGGCACTCGCCAGCAGCGGTTTGCGAGGGGATCACCTTGAGCTGGAGATCACCGAATCCGTGGCGGCGCTTCCCACGGATTTGCTGAAATCAACGCTGTCGGCGCTGAGGGCAGAGGGCGTCTCCATCGCCATCGATGATTTCGGCACCGGCTACTCTTCGCTGAGCTATCTGGAACAGCTTCCTCTGGATCGGATCAAGATTGACCGATCCTTTGTGTGTCAGCTGGGCGAGCCGGACGGCGCACGGATAGCGGAAATGGTCGTTCAACTGGGTCGCAAGCTCGGGTTGAGCGTGCTGGCCGAAGGCATCGAGGACGCCACCGTGTGCCAGGCATTGCTCGCCATGGATTGTTATGAAGGACAGGGCTATTACATCGCGAAGCCCATGGACAAGGACGCTCTCCTGGCCTGGCTTCAGGCGCATTGCCTCGATGCAGACGTAGAAAGCCGCAACCAGTTGATGGCGCCACCGGCTGAACTCTCTTTTGATTCACGGGGTGTTGCCGCGTTCGGAGCGGAAGAATCGGCAGTGGCTATCCTCCCCGCAATAAGCGGTTCCCCAAGGCATGTTATGCGAGAGAGGGATCGGCATACATGCGCTTGACCTTGGCACTTTCTTCCTGCTTGTGCGCTGGCGCACAGGCATTCCGGGATGTCGGTCTTTATTCGGCCAACGCGGTATTTGCCGCTGGCATGGTGGATCGTGGCGATAAGCCTGAAGTGCTGGGGGCCTGTGGCGCGCGCTTCACTGCAGCTGGATTTTCTTCGGTAAGTAAATGCCCCAGGCACTCTTGATCGACTCTTGCTTCCTGATACGTAGAGATCCAAGAATGCTTTGAAACACCAGCGCCAAGTCTTCGACACCCATCCGCAGAAACTCCAAGCAAGAAAAAGCCCCTGCAAGAGGGGCTGAGAGTGCTTGTACTGATTCACTCGTCCTGAATATATAAATTGCCGGGGAATAGCGAGATTTCCGGTTTTTTTGCGTTCAATTCAGGTTATTCCGCCAGCAACTCAAGGCAGTATATATGCAGCATGCAGCGAGGATCGCGACTATTCCAGCGGGGTGTTTGCAACGTTTTTCATCTTGCCCAGGAAGAGGCGGGTGAAGAACGCGGCCATGACGATAATCAGCACAATCACGGCCAGGCTCATCAGTCCGTAGTCGGTGGAAAAGAGATCGATCATCAGCTTCATGGTTCCTCCCTGTTGAGTCTCCGCAGTCTTGCGGGCATGTCTCACTATGGCTGCTGGCGCCGCCGGAGGGCTTGTGCTGCATCAAGCTTTGGCGGCCGTCGCTTTGAGGCAGAGCAAGCAGGAGTACAGGATGAACGATCAATCCTGCCAGACGCTTGTAGGGAGTCTGGCACGCGAAGTGCTGTGAACGCTTTCAGGGAAGTGGGGCTCTCTTCTCTCTTACTTGCGCAGAAAAGGCAAGGCTACCTCGGCGGGAATGGGGCAGACATAGGGCTTGCCTTCACGACGTTGCAGCAACTCCTCTTTGGCGCGCTCCAGCAGTTCGGGCCGGACCAACAACTCCACGGCGGTGGCCGTGAGAATTTTTGCAGCATGCACCATGCCGGTGTGAGCCAGGCCGGACTGGCCTTGCGACACCATCTGCCAGGAGTGCAGAGGCGTGCCAAAGGCATAGCAGGCCACCCAGGCCTGAACTGTGGGCGTGATCCAGCTTACGTCGGCTACGTCGGTGGAGCCGAACATGATGTCGCTGGCATCGGGGTCGTAGGGCGTCAGACCTTCAAAAATGGCCGGCACCCTTCCGCGCAGCACACTGGCGAGCGGGCGGCTGACGGCATCGACATCGTTTTTGTCCAGCGTGGCCTGGAACTGGCCGGCGACTGCATGTGCCTGCGCATCGGCCTGCAACTGTCCCAGGGCCTGCATCTGCGCGTACATCACCTTGTTGAGCGTGCTGTTCTGCAGGAGATTGGAGCAGGCCTTGTCGAAGACGATTTCGAGCCTGCAGTCCGTCATCAGCGCGGCGCCGCGAGCCACGTTCTGCACGCGTTCATAGAGTTCGGCGGCTTCGTGGTTGCGCGCTGCCCGCACCAGGTACAGCACTTCGGCGCGCGCCTGCACCACGTTGGGCGACAGACCTCCACTATCGGTGATGGCATAGTGCACGCGCGCGTCCGAGGGCATGTGCTCGCGCAGATAGTTCACTCCCACGTTCATCAGCTCCACCGCATCCAGGGCGCTGCGGCCCAGGTGGGGCGAGTGGGCAGCATGCGACGCCTTGCCGTGGAAGACAAACTTGGCCTGGATATTGGCCAGTGTGCTCTGGCTGAACAGACCGGTGTAGCTGGCCGGATGCCAGGTCAGTGCGGCATCCACATCATCGAACACGCCGGCGCGGGCCATGAAGGTCTTGCCGGAGCCGCCTTCTTCGGCCGGGCAGCCGTAGTAGCGCACGCGTCCGCTCAGGCCTGTGCGTTTCAGATGCTGCTGCAACGCAATGGCGGCAAAGTGTGCCGAAGTGCCAAGCAGATGGTGGCCGCAGCCGTGACCGGCCAGACCAGGGCTGTCGATGGATGGGGTGCACACCAGAGCACCGCTTTGCTGGTTCAGGCCTGACAGCGCGTCGTACTCACCGAGCAATGCAATGACCGGGCCAGCATCGCCCCATTCGGCCATGAAGGCGGTGGGAATGCCCGCCACATCACGCGTGATGCGAAAGCCAGCCTGCTCCAGGGCATTGCTGTGCAATTGGGCCGAAGCATTTTCGGCATAACGCAGTTCGGCCAGCGACCAGATCTGGTCGGCCAGCGCCGTCATGCGTGGTGTCTCGCGTTGAAAAAAGTCCTGCAGGGCGCTCATCGCTTGCATGGCAAAGGGTCCTTGAGCTGTGGTGAAGAAGACAGGGTATGAAAAGCAGGCAACCGGGCGAGGTGAGCGCCCGGCGCTGAGCCGGCTCTTATTCGGGCTTGACGCCGGCCTTGTCGAGCAAGGCCTTGTTGCGCTTAAGTTCAGCGGCAATCTGGGCCGGGAACTGGGAGGGTGCGGTCTCGGTGGCCGTGGCGCCCAGATTCTTCAAATGCTTTTGCACCTCGGGCAGGTGCACGGCCTTGACGGCCGCGTCCTGCAGTTGCTTCACGATGGGCGCTGGTGTGTTGGCGGGGACGACCAGCCCGAACCAGCTGATGCCGAGTTCGTTGAGTTCGTCGTAGCCCAGTTCCTTGAAGGTCGGCACGTTGGGCAGATCGGGCGAGCGGCCATGCGAAGCGACGACCACCGGAAGCAGCTTGCCGCCCTTGATCTGGGGCATGGCCGAGGGCAACTGGTCGGTCATGATCTGAACCATTCCGGCCAGGGCATCGTTGAGCGCAGGGCCGTTGCCGCGGTAGGGCACGATCTGGATCTGGGTCTTCATGGTCTCGTTGAACGAGGCAACCATGAGATGACCCAGCGTTCCAAGGCCCGGCACCCCGGCGCTGTAGGCGCCAGGCTGGGCCTTGATCTTGGCGAGAAAGTCCTTGAAGTTGTTCACGCCCATCTTGGGGTGAGCCATGTAGACCGACGGCATGGTCACGAGATTGGCCACCGGCAGCAGCTTGCCTTCGATCTTGCTGGCGCGTTGGTAGAGCAGGGGGTTGATGGTGGCCGTGCTCACGGTCGCCATGCCGATGCTGTAGCCATCGGGAGCGGCCTGGGCAATGGCTTCGCTGCCGATCAACCCGCCGGCGCCGCCCTTGTTGTCCACGATCACAGGCTGCCCCAGCGTGGTTCGCATGCCTTCGGCAATCACGCGGGCCACGATGTCGGTGGAGCCGCCGGCCGCAAAAGGCACGATGAGCTTGACGGGCTTGCTGGGGTAGGCGTCGGCGGCAAGCGTCCGTGAGGCAGGCAGGGCCGACAAGGCGCCGGCCACGGCCAGAGAGAGCAGGCCGAAGCGGCCGGTGAGATCCTTTGTGCAGCGGCAGGTGCGTGAAGAGTTGGGCATGGAAGGCTCCTGAAAGATATCGGCCGAGCCGTGTCCACACCATCAGTGCTGTTCACGAAGTTCTGCCGTCATGGAAATGAAATATAGAAATTCCGGAGCCTTGGCAGTAGATGCTATTTGCTTGTAGCTATAAGCGTTGCCGATATCTGATGCGAGCTTCTCTCTGGATTTGTTGACGCCACTGTTTTTTCATCAAGGTTCGTCGCATTTTGCAAAGTTCGTCGATGTTTTTTCACAACAAGGTTAGTCGTGAGGATGTAAGAGTGAGACGTCCATCACAGAAATGTTCAGGTGTCCTCGAACCTTCGCTGCAGGCAAAAGTAGAGCTGACTGTTGATTCCCCCCCCCCGGAACCGACCCACTAGCGCCAGGATTTTTTATCTCGATCTGATCCATGCATTAACACTAGCCTGCTGCTTTCTTGTGTAGCGGGAGACTAGGAGCGATTGATGTGGCCACCTTGAGTGGCATCCGAAGCTGCGCTCTGCGTGAGCACTTGTCCATCCGAGTGATTGCCCGCAAAACCGGGCTTTCTCCCAATACCATCCATGAGTGCTTGCCCTATGACTTTGTGCAAGCTCAGCTTGCAAAGCGCACTATCGTCACCCAGCTCTACCCCTTCGGCAGCAAGCTGTCAGGCTGGTTGCCTGCGCCGGAGAAAGAGTATCTGCATCCAATCGAAGTAGGCCACCGCTACCGATGATCGTGATCTCGTCGGGTTGCGTTATTACTTCAGCCTCAATACCTGACTGTCCATCGAATCCCAACTATCCATCCAGTTCATCTGAACGCTCGGTATCAGTCATTCGTGCCTCGGCGGCAAATGTCTGTTGCGTAGCGATAGCTGCCGACCCCAGACGAGACTTCGACGGCGGCTTTGGAGCCAGAAGCGGACGCCCGTTCAAGGGCAGTCTCGGAGACAGTAGCCGACGCTCGACAGCGATGCGGAATTACTCCTGCTCGTGCTTGGCGCTATTTGCTCTGTCCTATGTTGATGTGAAAGCTAAGCAATCGACCGCGCCCGAGGATTGAAGGGCTATCTCATTACCTTTCGTCAGATCTTCTGCGCTGGCAAGAAAAGTCATCGTTAAAACGCATAGCTGACCGCAATGTGTGCATTGGCGTTGATGGACTCTGATGGAGATACTTTTCAGGCGAGCCTCACCACGCTGTTTTAGCAAATTTGGCAGTGTGGCTCTAAATAAAAAGCTTGTTAATGCAGCGCTATAGATGCGTGCATAACAAAGCTCCGGAGACAACCTGCTCCTGATAAGGACCTGTATGAAAGACATTCGCAAGACGATGGACGAAGGTTCCATGACGTCATTTCAATGGCTGGCCATCAGCATATGCATTTTGCTCATCATGCTCGATGGCTTCGATGTGCTCGTGATGGCCTTTACTGCGTCATCGGTTGCGGCCGAATGGAAGCTCAATGGCGCTCAGCTGGGCGTGTTGTTCAGTGCAGGGCTGATTGGTATGGCCATTGGATCGCTGTTTGTCGCTCCCGTAGCCGATAGACGCGGTCGCCAGCCTGTCATCGTGCTGTGCCTCGTCGTGGTTTCGGCAGGCATGCTGATGTCAGCCATGGCCCGAAGTTATATCGAGCTGGCTGCCCTGCGAGCCATCACCGGCGTCGGCATCGGCGGCATGCTGGCTAGCGTGGGGGTCATCACTTCCGAGTTTTCGTCGCAAAAGTGGCGCAGCACTGCGATTGCGCTGCAAGCCACCGGCTATCCCATTGGCGCGACTTTGGGGGGGCTCATGGCTGCCTGGCTGCTGACACATTACGGCTGGCGCTCGGTCTTCGTTTTTGGCGGCCTGACGACAGCTCTGATGCTTCCCATTGTTTTGTGGCGTTTGCCCGAGTCGGTGGACTTTTTGCTTGGCCGTCGTCCGGTTCATGCTTTGGAGAAACTCAATCGTTTGATGGTGCTCATGGGCCATGCACCGCTGTCGCAATTGCCCGCTCCGGTTGCCGGCGAGGCCGTTCAAGGCAATACGGTTGCGGCACTGTTCAAAAATGGTTTGGCACGTCCTACCCTGATGCTGTGGGCAGGCTTTTTCCTGCTCATGTTCAGTGTCTATTTCTCCCTGAGCTGGACGCCAAAGCTGCTGGTGCAAGCCGGTTTGTCGGCCCAACAGGGCGTGACAGGCGGGGTTCTGCTCAATCTTGGCGGCATTGCTGGCGGCAGCTTGTTCGGTCTGCTGGCCGTGAAGGCGAAGTTGCGCAACCTGGCCATTGGCAGCCTGCTGCTCAATGCGCTGTTTACAGCCTTGTTCGGCCTCGCTTCGACCAGCTTGGGTTGGGCATTTGCGGCTGCGGTCGGTGTGGGCGTTTTTCTGTTCGCTTCCATGGCCGGTCTGTACGGCCTAGTGCCCGCCACCTATCCCGCTCAAGTCCGAGCCACAGGCATGGGGTGGGCGATTGGCATTGGTCGTATTGGCGCCATTGTTGCACCCACGATGGCCGGTCTTTTGCTTGATGGAGGCTGGCAGCCGGCTTCGCTGTATTACGTATTCGCTCTCCCCTTGGTTGTCGCTGCGCTTGCAGTCATGGCCACAGGCACAGGCCGGAGCGCTGTTGTTCGCGGTTCAGTCGCAGCAGCGCACTGATCTCCAACGAGCGTGTTTCCCCACTCTTTGACAACTATCCCCTTATGTTTTTGCTGAACACTTGGTATGTCGCCTGCAAGGTCGATGAAATCCCGCAAGACAAACCCTTGGGCCGCACCATCTGCAATGAGCGCATGGCTTTTTACCGAGGCCCGCAGGGTGTTGCTGCCGTTGAAGACTTTTGCCCTCATCGCGGTGCACCTCTATCGCTAGGCTTTGTTTGCGAAGGAAAGCTGATCTGTGGCTACCATGGACTGGAGATGGGCTGCGAGGGCAAGACCATCGCCATGCCGGGCCAACGCGTACGCGGGTTTCCAGAAATCCGCAGCTTTCCTACCGTGGAGCGCTATGGCTTTGTTTGGGTCTGGCCGGGCAACAAGCTGGAGGCCGATCCCAAGCTGATTCCCGAGCTGCACTGGGCTGACAATCCGCAATGGGCCTACGGTGGTGGCTACTACCACATCAAGGCCAGTCATCTGCTCATGATCGACAACCTCATGGATCTGACGCACGAGACTTATGTTCATGCCAGCTCTATCGGGCAAAAGGAGATCGATGAGACGCCTTGCGTGACCAAGGTGGATGGCGACCATGTCACCACCAGCCGCTTCATGGAAGGCTTGCCTGAAGCTCCACCATTTTGGCGCATGGCATTGCGCGGCAACGGCTTGCCCGATGACCAGCCGGTGGATCGGTGGCAGATATGCCATTTCGAGCCGCCTAGTCATGTGATGATTGAGGTGGGCGTGGCTCTTGCTGGGCATGGCGGTCATGGTGCGCCGGCAGACAAAAAAGTTTCGTCCATCGTTGTGGACTTCATTACCCCGGAAACCGAAACCACCCACCATTATTTCTGGGGTATGGCCCGCCAGTTCAAGCCACAGGATGCGGCTTTAACGGCCTCTATCCGCGAGGGGCAGGGCAAGGTCTTCAGCGAGGACACGGAAGTGCTGGAGCTGCAGCAGCAGAACCTGCTTCGCTGGCCTGAGCGTAAGCTGCTGATGCTCAATATCGATGCAGGAGGTGTTCAGTCGCGCCGCGTCATTGAGCGCTTGCTGGCGCATGAGCGTGCGGAGGCTGCATGACCGTCGGCAGCTATTTGCAAGTTCGAGTCGCGATGCGCACCCTAGAGGCTCAGGACATCTGTGGCCTTGAACTGGTGGCTATCGATGGCGGTACCTTGCCATCTTTTGCTGCTGGATCACATATAGACGTGTACCTTCCCGGCGGAATCGTTCGTCAATATTCGCTGTGCAACGATCCTTCGGAAGGTCATCGTTACCAGATCGCCGTGTTGCGCGATCCAGCCTCACGTGGGGGTTCATCGGCTGTGCACGAAATTGTGGCCGAAGGCGATGTGCTGCAGATCAGTGCGCCTCGAAATCATTTCGCGCTAGAACCTGATGCGCCGCACCACTTGCTCCTAGCCGGCGGCATAGGCGTGACGCCCATCCTATGCATGGCGGAGCGACTTTCGGTACTTGGCGCCTCCTTTCGCATGCACTACAGCGGCCGTTCCAGGCAGCGCATGGCTTTTCAGCAGCGTATTGCGAACTCTGCCTTCGCTGATCGGGTGCAACTGCATTTTGACGATGGCGATGCTTCGCAGCGCTTGAATATAGAAGCGGTGCTTGCCGATGCTTTGCCGGACACGCATCTCTACGTTTGCGGTCCTCAGGGCTTTATCGACGCAGTGCTGGAAGTTGCGCGCCAGCAGCGCTGGAGCGAGAAGCGATTGCATTGGGAGTTCTTTGCGGCCGCCAATGCGGGCCCGCGCGGCGAGGACACTGCTTTCGAGGTGCAGCTCGCGAGCTCGGGACGCGTCGTTCACGTCGCTGCGGGGCAGAGTGTGACGCAGGCGCTGCTGGAGGTGGGTGTGGAGGTCATGGTGTCATGTGAGCAGGGGGTCTGCGGAACCTGCCTGACTCGGATTCTGTCGGGGCAGGTTGACCACCGAGATGCCTACTTAACGGATGCGGAACAAGCGGCCAACGATCAGTTCACCCCTTGCTGCTCAAGGGCTCACTGTGAACGACTGGTACTGGATCTTTGAGTCCGCAGGGACGTTTTTATGGCATTGAACAAACCTTATCTTGATGTGCCTGGGACCACGGTGTTTGACGCCGAGCAGTCCCGCAAGGGCTATTGGCTCAATCAGTTCTGCATGAGCCTGATGAAGGCCGATAACCGTGAGCGCTTTCGCGCCAACGAGCGTGCCTATCTCGACGAGTGGGCGATGACCGAGGAGCAGAAGCAGTCCGTGCTGGCGCGCGACCTCAATCGCTGCATCGCACTGGGCGGGAATATTTACTTCCTGGTGAAGATAGGCGCCACCGACGGCATCAGCGTACAGAACATGGTGTCGACTATGACGGGCATGAGCGAAGAAGACTACCGTCAGATGATGCTTTCAGGTGGGCGCGGCATAGAGGGCAACAGATTCCTCCATGAAACAGGGAGGCAAGCCTGATGGCACGCATCACCGCATCCGTTTTCACCTCGCACGTGCCTGCCATCGGCGCCGCCATGGACATGGGCAAGACCCAGGAAGCGTACTGGGCGCCCCTGTTCAAGGGTTATGACTTCTCCCGCCAGTGGATGAAGGACAACAAGCCCGACGTGATCTTCCTGGTCTACAACGACCACGCCACGGCCTTCAGCCTGGACTGCATTCCCACC
>Ga0268257_1001830_pt1 | contig 16939 bp, 14 predicted proteins | sample AgamicAtPrz_FD_200249 | JGI IMG/M metagenome (GOLD analysis project Ga0268257, IMG submission 200249) | Agave microbial communities from Guanajuato, Mexico - At.P.rz (v2) (version 3) | ecosystem: Host-associated > Plants > Phyllosphere > Phylloplane/Leaf | place: Guanajuato, Mexico | collected... | reverse complement strand
TTATGCCCTGTTCAAAAGGAAGCGACAGCTTATAGAATTTCCCATCAAAGTAAGTTGTTCCATCTTTAAAAAGAACCTTCAAATGCGAACCGATTCCTAAGTATGTAGGTATCCATTCGAGATCTGTACGACCTTGAGACATTCCTTGAAGAGATAGCTCAAAACGAGATTTGTCATGTTTAAATGTTAATGAGATTTCTACAGGGGTAGTCGTAGGGTTTATGACAAAGGTTTCATTGACTACGTCTATATAATTAAAGTCCGGATCGATTGTATCATTCCCGACAGTGCGAGGTATTTCGAGACCAGTGAAATCTAATAGCACTGCAAGAATGTCGGAGTTCGGCTTGTCTTCAATTGGTTGCGCATAAGACTTAATTAGCCTACTTGTTTTGGCTCCACTGCACATGTGTAAATCAATGGTGTCAATCCATTCAGATAAATCTTGAAGAGTGAAGTTGCTTTCTTTTTGGTCGGATATTCGACCAGATCTCGCTCCGATATAATAGCTGCTTGATTTTTTACCGTCAGCGCCGATGTTGTCAACTTTAAGCATGGTTAGTGCATACTTGGAGTTGCTTTGATTGCTTCTGGAGTTATCGAGATCGGAGCCTTTCAGTGCTACATGCTCTGGTCGTTGTAGTGGCCTGCCAATTGCTTTGGCATGAGTCTCTTTAACACGGTGAAGCTTAGTTGTAGCGGCTAATGCTGTAAGCCTGTCAATGTGTATTGGGCCTTTTAATCTGTATTTTTCTTGGTTGTAGTAGCGACCACCTCCACTGTCAAAAATCGCAACGCCCGAGGGGATTTCTTTTACGATGATCACATCAAGCCTTGGTTCGAAAAATAGTTTGTCCGCGAAAAATTTTGACTTATTGAATGAGACATAAATTAATATGCTCATCTCGCAAGTCTCATCGTATCTTTTTACCAATGAACCGCTGCTGTGGAGTTCCCAGTAAATTCGGTCGATTAACAGATTTGCTGAGAAGTCAGCTTGCTTTTGGATGAAACATACCGAGGCCAGCGGGATAGTTAGGTCTTTTTCAGGGGTGATGCTATTTAGGTCTACTCGTTCCCTGAAACGGCCGCTAAAGTAACTTTGTTGAGGGAAAGACGAGAGAAAGCTTTCAATTAGGTAACTAGTGCTTAGTGACTTAACAAAATCTCTTGCGCCGCTTTCAGATGAGATATAGTTGTCAAATCGCTCGTAGCCATCCCACATGGATTTGTTAACACCGCCTGTCAAATCAAGTACGGTTGGATGGACGGCGCCATGCTTACGTACCACTCGACCGACTGCCTGAACAAGTTCACGTCCACTGCTTAGCTCGTAGGTTAGGACTAGAAGTTTAGCTTCAGGAATATCTACGCCTTCGTCGAGTTTGTGTTGATGGATGAAGATTCTTGATTTTGTATTATTGAGAGCCGCACCAACTCGTTTAAATTTATTCTCGGTCTCCTTATTATCGAAGCGCTCATGTATGCTTGTGGTCTTGAATTTTGTGGAGAAGATATCGTGATACTTGTCAATCTCTTCAATGCTTCTGCATTTCACAATGCACTTCAAGTCGGGATTCTGCAGCAAAAAATCCTCAACTCGCCTCGCTATGGCATCATCACCGAGAATTTGCTCAAATGTTGGAGGGTATATAATGTCATCTTGGATCGCATTTTTGAAGGTGAAAACGAAAGCATGTTTGGTACTCACGTTCAATTCAAATAAGTCATTTCGGTAAGGAGTTGCAGTAACTACTACCTTTAATGCTTGCGACTGTCTGATGATTTCCTTCCATACAGGTGAAGGCTCAGAATGGCCTTCGTCAACGATGATTAAGTCAAACTCCTCTTGAATTTTTGTCAGATCTTTTTCTTCAAGTCTTGAGAGTTTCTGAAAGCTTGAAATATAGATTCCTGGGCCACCGTTAAAATTAGAGTCTCTATACGTCTTCTTTAGCTTGACTGTTTGATCGTCAATCGTTGTCCTAAAGAATTTCCTTGACACTTCTCGGTATAGTTGATCTTTAACTGCCTTTCTGTGGCAGATAATTAAAACCTTTTCTTCACTCGATAGGTGGGCTATCAGTGATATTACTCCGGTTTTACCTGCTCCAGTTGGTAGATTGACTAGAAATGCTTTGCCTTCATTGTCTTTGAGTTTGCAGAATTTAGTAAACTGTAAGACTGCGGCTGCTTGACAGGGGCGAAGTTTACCCTTAATGGTTTCTAAGTATTGCGGTATGTTCATGCTTGCCTTCCTTGCACCCTTAACATGTCGTTGAGTTTGTAGTGTTTTAAACTATTTTAAATGAATTCTATTTTTTCACTTGGCTTTATAATTAAGTGCAATGCGCGAGCCATGCTGCCTGAATGGGGTGTCCAACTAGCTTCGTGGTCGAGTATGTGCGTGAAATTATAATTCCGAATTGTGGCTAATGGCCATTTACTGAATTTAACTCTTCAGACGTTTTTTTGCAAAGACAATCGACAGTCATGGCCGGCGCAATCGGTTCTCGGGTAGGCTGGCATGCACGTACTCAAGGTTCACTAACCATTCGTTTGAAAGAAATCAATCGCGTAGTTATTGTTTTTTTGGAAGCACATCGATTCTTTATTTAAAAATCATGAGTATAATTTCGCTGAATTGAATTGCGGACTACGTATCGTTGTTTGAAAAAGCTACTATTCTAAAGAGAGTTCTCCGTGTATCTAGATTAAACGATTACACCATACATGGATCATTGAAATTCCGAAGACTCTTCCTTGCTGACTTTGGTTCATTCATACTCCCTGACCTGCTTTACGATACGCTGATACCCCACGTCATCCCGCCAAGAATACTGAGTGTTATCAGGGATCAGGGCTCTGCGACCTGTGGGGAATGTCCACTACGCAGGACTAGCGGCTCCTTGCAACCGGGAGCAAGGGCATCTCATGATCTGGCCTCCTGAACACCGTTACCGGTGGGCGGTGGAGGCAGCATTGGCTGACGAGACCACTGCCTGAAGATCCTGAGCCATGTGCAAGCAGCGCTGCGATGACTGAGACATGCCTGGCCGACATCAACCAGGAGGTGTACGGCCTGCCGGAGTGGTTACCGGCATTGCCGGCCGCGCTGCTCAACGAGTCTGCGACGCTGTTCCGCCGCAAGTATTACCAAAACGGTAGCCATGCGGGCTTCATTCTGTACATGACAGACGCTGCCCAGAATGAGGACTTTGTCGACGACCTGCGCACAGCAATGAAGAGAAGCGAGGGGGCGGGCAACTTCCGCAACTTGTTCATGTACGCGCCCAACGGCAAGAAGGACGGTATCCAGCTCATCCCGATCAGTGAGGTGGCGGCGAAGGATGACTTCGGTGCGATCAAGAACATTAGCCCGACGACCAGCTGGCCATGCTGCGGATCCCGCCGCAGCTGATGGGCGTTGTCCCGCAGAACTCTGGTGGCTTCGGTTCGGTGCGTGAGGCTACCCAGGTGTGGGCGGTGAACGAGTTGGAGCCTGAGCAAGCCAGGCTACTGCAGATCAATGAATGGCTGGGGGAAAAGGTGATCCGCTTCAGCCCTTACTAGATACCTGCAGGCGCTACTACTTGAGCACAAAAATAAGCCGCCCTTAGAGGCGGCTTTGAAATTAATACGAAAGTAGCCAGCGAATATCACTCGAGTAATTTCGAAGGCATTCGAGACAATGCTCCTCATTTCTTCCCGCCCCGAATGCTGCCCTCAGAACCTGGTCGAACTTGGACTCAACTACCTGTGGCCGTGCAGCACTTACCTTTTGATTGATGTGCTCAAAACCATGAAATTCAATCATGTCCATCATGCATGACTCAAGGCAAACGATCTTGGTTCTCAAAAATTCGAAGGGATCGAGCTGGTCATAGTTGCAAATTGCACGTAGCGCCCGCTTGTCCCCTGTCAGGAGACTGTAATCGAGTTCTCGCGTGTGGTGATCCTTCGCATGCATGAACAAGGTCTGCTCGCCGGCATCGATCCCTGGGATTTCGCTCAAATGTTCCAGAAGCTCAAAATCTATTGGGGCTTCAGAAAGTACCTGACAGGATTCCAGCAGCTCGTTGACTCGGTCAAACGCCTGAGCGCTCCCTACATACCGGGCGATTGATTTGTCCGGCGTGCCCAGCCGCAGGCTGTAGCGCATGGTATTCAACACAAAGCAGTCCTCGACGCTTGACTCAAGGGTCTCCAGTGCTTCGCCAATAAGGTCGCATTGAGCTAGTTTTACAACGAGATCATTATCCGACAGTAGAATCATTATAGACCAACTAAAGTCCCTAATAATGAGAGGCTGTCTTCCTTGAGTTCTTTGCTTACGTTGCTGAGTAAATGTTTCGTGACAATTTCTTGATCTTTACGGCCTTCCGCCAACACATTAAGCGTAGCCGTGCACAAAGGCCAGAAATTACCGTTGTGGGCACAGTTCAGCACTACGTGGGTTGGATCAATAGCATGTAGCTTGCCGAAATCGACCGCCAGCTTAGCTAAAACGGGCGCTGGATAATATCGGCTTAGATTGAGTTTTGGCTGTTTGCCAGTGAGCAACTCAAGGGCATAGGCATCTGCAGCCCGCTCAGCATCATCCTTACCATCTGCGTCATTGATATCGTTATCGACGATCGCGCCGTTGGTGTCCAAGTGGCCCAGGGCGACATGCCCCAATTCGTGAGCTAAATGGAACAAAAGGTAACCACATGCCTTACGGGACGACAGAACAATTGTCGGACGACCGCGTGTGGCCATAGCTATGCCGTCCATCTTACGCTTCATTAATGCAGACGCGAGATGGATAACAGGAATGCCGGCACCCCAGCAGTACTCGAGCAGGCCTTCTAAATCTACCCATGGACTACCAGTCGCCAGGATCTGCTTTCGAACGTCGGCCGCCGAACCAGGGCGTTGGAAATCTTGGTCGTAAACAGAAAGAACGAGTTTGCTGGCACTACGCGCCAAGGCCACAGCGAGCTGGACGTCGTCTTCAGTGGTGCCTTTGACCAGCTTGAAGCGACGCATCTCTGGGAGGTCAAATTCCACCCGAGGGGGATCCTCCACCAAAGGCCTAACTTTCAAGTTAAGCGCTTTCGCCACAATTAGCTTGGCTTGCTGAAGACCCGCTGGTGTTTCAGCAATCGCATCTTCCCACCAGGAAGGCAGGATGGCTTTCACGTCCTTCTTCTGAAGGCCGTGCTCTCTGAGGGCACTGTAAAGATTCTGGATAGTATCAGTCATGTCCCCTCCTTGTGTGTGGTGAGCCTTGACGGCGCGGATGATAGCAAAGCTGCACGTTATTGCACGTTTTTTGCCATCGCTCGTGCTTCTGGCGACGGGCGCACAGCTGCTCAGGCAGCATCACATTTCCCGCTATCTATAGGTCTAGACCAAATCCCTACTTTTTTTCTCCGTCGGTTAGCCAATCCCTGCGCGCGCCCTCGTCCCCCCGCCACGCTTGCGGGCTAAACGTGTCGGAATTTCCGCGCTTGTGCTGTCGGGGCCAAGCCGCGCCGTGTCTGGGCCTGTGCGGGTAATCGTGTGTGTGCGCGTTCTGCGAATCCTTGCGCCGGGGGTGTTTTATTGGCGAAGGGGGAGTTGTGCCGTCTCGTTCTGAGGGGAGCCGTGGGAAAAAGGTAAGTTTTCGTGGAGAGGGCTTGGTGTGGTCTTAGGTGCCCGGATTTGCTGGGGTTGGCGGCTAACTTTGAATGGTTAGGAATGGGAAGGATTGAGGTTATGGATTCTCAAGTGCCTGATTTTAAAGGGTTTAATTTTTGAGAAACTGACTACAAGTAAAGGTAAGGAAATTACTATTACTTAACCAAAACCTAACTTTTAGGGGCCTTCTGGAGGCCAGAAACGGAGAGGGATGCAGCCTGTTCGCCAGAAAACTAACCAGCCTAAGCTGCTTCCGATGGGGCAACATCAAGCGAAAATTGCCATATGGTGGCTCGTTCCAGGACGTCCATCACGCCTGTGGCTTTCTGCTCTCACTCGCTAGAGCCTCAAGCCGATTCACCAGCCAGGCGCACGAAGAGGACATAGACACCGCTTCGTCGTAATCAATCTGCTTGTCCTGCAGATGAGCTGCATCGTTTCGAACCTTCGACAGCTTCACGTACGTGTCGTAGGTCAGGTCATCAATGTCGCCATAGTCTTTCAGCATTCGCATTTGCACGCGCTGCTGCTTCTTGAACCTGGGGGCGAACTCGATACCGCGCTTGTCGAGAAAGTCGGCAACCGCTTTTTCAACCTCCATCCAGGCAAGCAGCATGCTTGCGCGAGGGGCGTCCATAGCCAATTGCGCGTACTTGGGCGGCGCCGGCGGAGGTGGCGGTACTTCTTGCTTAACTGCCTCGGTTGCGAGGGTTATCTCGACTTCCTTCAGCTTTTCCTCAAGGTCGATTTGCAGCTCGCCATATTTGAAACTGCGAATTTTGGGCAGGATGCCAGCAATCGGTTTCTTCAAAATCAACACGATCGCCAGAACTGCTCCTGGCCAAGCCAGTGAGGCAGTCAACGCTGCAATAAACTGCATCCAGTCCATGCAGCTCCCCTCTGTTACGTCCGTTGTTACGTGGGGGTCGAAAAAAAGGGCCTGCATCGCTGCAAGCCCTTTTTTATATGGTGCCGGCACCAGGAATCGAACCCGGGACCTACTGATTACAAGTCCAACATTACGACCAATAGTCATTGGGAAACTCCAGCAAGGTGCTGTTTTTGCTGGATATTTGAGGATATATGGGTTCCATATTCGTTCGCGGCGTGGACACTTTGTGGACACTCCAGACTGCACAAGGCTTCACGTCCCTTCAAATCTTTGCACAGCGTGCAACGCACCGGTTCTCTACGCGGCCCGCGCTGGGCCTGGTCCGGGGCTAGCTTGCATTTGGACTAGCCTTTGCACTATCTCGCGACGCAGAGCGCGTCGGCGGGAGGGGGATAAGTGATTTTGCTCCCCGATTTTTTTTACACACCCAATTTCCCCGGATTCACCTGAGCGCAGCTTGTCACCGCCCATTAAGCGCGGAGGTGTCGTGTCATTGCAGCACGAGCGCCGAGCCAGGCGATTGACTGCTATGCGTATGCGCGGTCCCGGTTTGACGTTCCGAAGGATCTTTATACACTGGTAGCCAGTTGACAGTATTGGGTGACAATTTTTAGGGGAAGTCACATTGCCTAATTTAACTGCGGTTGTAAGTATCTTCGCTCCAGTGCTCGCTGCTCTGGGGTTACTGATAGCGCATAGACAATGGCGTACAGCCCAAAATAAGCTCAAGCTAGACTTGTTCGAGAAAAGACTGCGCGTTTATGAAGCTGTCGATAAGTTTATTATGAGCCAGCTGCGCAAACATGGTGATAAAACGCAAGTGGAGCAAGAGTTTTTGGAAGCTTTGCGTAGCGCACGTTGGCTGTTTGGAAAACCAATAGTGTCTTTTTGTAACTCTACAATATGGGGAACTGCCATGGAGCTACAGGAGCTTTGGGAAGAAGCCGACATTTACAAAAAAGACTTAGATGAAGAAAGAGGAGACCAGGAAACGCTTAACAAGCGATCAATTGCTATCGGCAAAATTCCTGAGCTAAAGCGATCGCTCATGAATCACAGAAAACAGTGGGAAGAGCTTGTCGCGCCCTACATGGCGCTTCAAATAAAATAACCAAGTAGATTAGTCCGGCTAGCATTCCTAACGCGCAGGATACATAAAATGTCTAACTATGATACAGCGAAGCACAAACAGCATTATGTTTGGCGCAGTTATCTAGAGCCTTGGAGCACGGATGATCAGGTATTTTGCCTCAGAGCAGGCAAGATTTATTCTGCAAACATACGGGATGTTGCGCAAAAAAGAGACTTTTATCGAATTCAGGATTTAAACGAGTACGAAGTGAAGCTTCTTCATGCTTATGTTGAAAGGCATCCGCAACCGCTCCAAAAAATCCAGAAAGACCTCATTGATCTGTTCACCATGCCTCATGCAGGTCAACGATTGACGCGTGCTCTTATTGATGCGCATGGCCACAGCGCCCCAGAAAGTCTATCAGCACTCGATAAAAAAATTGATGTAATGATAAATAATTTGGAAGAAGAGCTACACGCGGATATTGAGAAAGATTCGCTGATATTTATCGAGCAGATAAGAGCTGAGGATACTTCATTTTGGAATGAAACTGGACCTAAAACGAACTTCCTTCAGTTCGTCTGTACGCAAATGCTAAGAACTAGAAAGATTCAGGATGGATTAGTTGACGCGGTAAATGAAAAGATGCCGGAAAACTCCAGTCTCAATAAGATATGGGGGGTTTTACGCCATATGTTGTCCATGAATGTGGCATACAACTTGTTTAATGATCCTGATTACGGGTTGCGGCTATTGCTCAATGATACTAACCTCCCTTTCATTACATCGGATCAACCAGTGGTAAACACCCATAGCTCAGACTTAGAGCGCTTTGAATCGCCCAAAGAGTTTGAAGCTTTTTACCCGATTTCTCCTAGGAAAGCGGTTTTGATTGGCGTATTTAAAGACGGGATCGAGTATTTAAATGCCGGTCAGGTTAAACGCTACAATGACTGCCTTGCGGAGCTATCCCATGAGCAAATTTTCTCCAGCTCTCGCTCAGTGTTAGAAGGGTATGTTGAAAGCGCGACCTCATAAGATCGAACTCAGCTGAGCAGCTAGCAAAAGTGCAGAAGGTTATGCCTGACAGAAAGCCACCGTATTGCTCGGCGTTGGCGGTGGTTCAGGAACGCGTCTTGCCAGTTGTAGTTCCATTCCTGCACACCATCGAGCAGATTGCACAGAATCCGATACACCTTCATGCACCCCGATCCCAGTTGTTACGAGTCTCACCAGCAGATAGCTCAGATGGCTTTAGACCAGGGCCTGGAGCGCGTCCTGATCTTTGAAGACGACGTGAAGCCGTATGACTTCAACGTCACCAGAATTCGCTGGATCAACCGCACATGCGTACACGACGATTCGAGGCCCTGCACCTGGGCTACTCGATGGGACGGACCTGGCTGACCTGGTTCCCGTTCATCGCCAGGGGGCGAGTTGTTGCGCTACACGCCTACGTGCTGTCCCGAGAGGGCTGCAGGATCCTGGCAGAGACGCCATACGATGGTACGCCGGTTGATGTGATGTTCAAGCATCGGATTCGGCAACACTGCGTGTTCCCTATGATGTTCCGGCAGCATGCCGCCGCAGTCGCGGGCAGCGATCTGGAGGTTGGGGTCAAGAATGAAGATGACTGGTGGGAACGCAACTGGCGTAAGCACTGGCGCTCCCCACTCAGGAACCTCTGGCGTACTGCGCTGCGCCTGAACTTCTGATTATTTGGTGATCGGCTTCAGCTGGGCCGATAACATCTTGGTCGACGCGCCGGCGGCAGTGAATGCGCCGGCGTTACTCGGTACCGGAGTTGGCCCGTGGGTGTGCCCGGCCAGCGCGGTGTTCATCTGCTCGACGATATCCAGCAGATCGCACAGTATTTTCAGCACGTTTACCCCTTCTGATCCCAACCAGGTCTTGGGCGCCTGCAGGCGCTGGCTGACCTTCGTGATGCTCTCTCGCACGCCCTGAATCTGCTCCCGCATATCGCCACCCACTGTCGCATTATGCTTCTGACCTACCACCAGGTTCAGATCGCGGCCTGTGGCTTGGTGCAAATCATCGACAGCAGCCAGGCTGGCGGTACCACCTGACAGCAACTTGAGCGCCCCCAGCGCTTCGATCTTCTTGATACCACCCACGGCTTCTGTCGAATGGCCATCCACCTCCCTGGTGTGGCTCTGGTACCGCTCGGTGTTGGTCATTGATTCCACTTCACGCTCGATCGCCTTGTCCTGGATCTTGCCGTCCGTCTGGCGCAGCCAGTTGCCGTCCGCGTCCACGCGTTGCTGGCAGGCCTCGCTGTGTTGCCAAACCTGGTCTCCTTTTGGCACCCGGGGAAGGCTTAGGCCGTGCGGCAGTATCTGCGTGATGAAGGGTTTGTGCGGCAGGCCGTAGGCGAACGAAATAACTACTGTCGTGCCCTCTTCGGGAAAACCGAACATGCCTGCTTCTTGGCCACCCATTGGTGCTGGCAAAGGCAGACTGGAAAAAAGTGGCAGGGCCGGGTCCGGTTCGCCATCCGGGAGCAGAACTTGAACATCAACACCAAAACGTGGGCGGAAGTCGTCACATAGGCCCGGCGCGGCTGGAGCATCAGGTACCGAAACTACGCGTCCAAAGCGCGGCAAATGATAGCCCGCAGTTATTTCAGGGAATTGACGTTCAATGGCGCGACGAATTATTTCTTCCATCACTTTGCCTTTAAATGTAAGTACTTAGCCTCAGCTAAGACTTTACCTAGCTTTTGGGGAGAATCCAGGGTCATGTATTTCTCGTCATTCAGCAAGGTGAATATTACTTGTCTGGTGTAGTGGATGATTGTTGATAAATCATCTTGTTGGACGTCGTTATTGCCAGAGTGGACTGCGCTTGAACGTATGCTATACAGTCGTTTTATGTCAGTTGCTATCTTAACGCAATCCTCAATCGAAGATCCTAATATCTGCGCAGTTGACTCGGAAATTTGTGCGACTATCGACGGGGTAAACCATCCCTTTTCGTCAATTTTTAATAATGATTCAAGGGCGATCATGGCTTTGATGAAAGCACTGCCCTTGTTGGGTTCGCGCAAGGCCTGTGCTGTCCAGTCGATACTGCGGTATATCTTCTTTTCCAAAGAATTGGCCGATGGCTCATTGATGGGGAAAAGTCTTTTAACATGCAATGGCGGTTGCCGAAATACTGCGGCGCTTAGGTTTACTTCGTAGCCCTCGGAATGTTCGGTCGAGTAACCAAAGGAGTCCGAAGATATATTGTAAGTGAACGACTCGCGAGGACCGGCATAATTGACGATGGAAAGTTCGTATGACCTGCTGCCAACGATGAAAGTTATCAGGGATTCTAATTCTTGGAATGCTAAAGTTGCGAGCTCAGATACCTTTCTAGGTTCTGCGGCAATGACTTTGCATTCAGCCAAAATTTTATGTTTGTTGTCCCTCATGAACGAAGCGTCGAATTCATGGTGACAGTGCTGAAGTATAATATCCGAATGCTGCGCCCAGTCATAAATAGTGAACCTGCCAATATTTATTGGGTCGCAGTTCTCGTAGAAGCTAGCACCGCTGACCTCTCGAATAACCGTAACTTCATTGAGAGGCATATTTTTTACTTCGTTCTTTAGCAGGCTCTCGTCACTCGTTGTAAACTTCGTCTTTGCATGGATTTTTTCGGCGCAGAATTTTAGGAGCCTATCATTAAGCCACCGTAGCGAAACATTTTGCCAAGCTGGGTCTTTGTAAATGGCCTCGATGTTCGCTTTGATCAATGATACGCTTTTCTGCTTCTCGACTAGTAGATAGCCGTATTGGCATGGGACTAATTTTCGAAAATTAGCCGTCGGGGTTGTTACCAGTTGGCAATGATCAAGAATTTCATTTAACCGAGTGTGGAAACTCATTCTGTACCTCCAGAGGAAACTGCCAGCATGCTATACGAGGATTACCTCCACTTGATAGCCATCTGGTTCTCAATAAAAGCAACACCCAGTACCCGCTCGTCCCGGTTAATAGTTGCACCAGGACGCAATCCAGGTAGGGCCGGGATCACGGCGCTCTGGTTGCCCTGATACCCGTCAAACAACTCGGTCGGCAGCTGTAGGGCAGGACGGGCACCGAAATAGCTGTCGACCCAGCTGCCCACGAACACCTCTCCATCACCTTGCTGTTGCCAGATAAAGTCAGGGATGTTGAATACCTGAGCCAGGCTTTCCATCGCTTGGTAGCCGGTGGCGAGGCTGTAGTAGAACGGCGCCCGGGTTGTGGCGTAGGGACGATCAGGAACGCGAAAGCGCAGGCCTGTTTGTCGGCTCGCCTCCTCGAGCACAGCTCGGAGATCCACATGACGCAGGTTCATCGGCAGCGGCTTGGCCAGGACTGCGGCCAGCTCACGGCAGAACAGTACCTGGTGCTTTGTGTTGGCAGCGGTGCAGCGCTCCACGTAGCCGATGAAGTGTCGCTGCAGCGGCTTGTCGTTGTAGCCGATGTCGAATGTCACCAGCCCCTTCAGCGGCGCGCTGGCTTGCACGGTGAAGGTGGCCCGCCCCGGGTTGCGCAGTTCAAGGCGCACATCGGCCTTCACCAGGTCCAGGACCTGGCCACTGACGGAAATGACCTGGTGCAGCTTCACGATGCGCTCCCCAACCAGTCATCCACTTTTTTCAGGGTGGCCTCGAAGCCAGTCAGCTCCTGACCCTTGCCCACTTCACCGCCGGTACCGGCGGTACCGCCCACGCCCGAGCCGGTCCCAGACTGGGACTGGACCGCGTTCGGTGAGCGGCGTTTCTCGACCTTCTCTGGGTTCGACTTCTTCTCGGCCAGGCTGAACTGCACCCGCCAGCAGTTGAGGATGTCGTCTTCCCGCGCGCTGACGCCGTCCGAAAACTGTACTTGGCGCATGCCGAATGCTGCAGCCGTGTCGTTGACGATTCGATACGTCTTGAGCTGGCCACCGCCCTCAGTGGCCTCGGCCAGGCGCATCAGGTCGCGCAGCCATTGATGGTCGATGTAAGGGATGGTCAACGTGACGGTGAGCGTTTTGGGCTTGAAGCCCTTGTGTGCTGTCTCGGTGTTGCTGGTTTGCCCAGACAGATCATCGGCCTCGATACGCAGGTTTGCGGTGATTTTTAGGGCTTTGCCCCGGATCTGCTCACCGTCCAGGAGTAACTGAGTCATAGGCCCACCAGCTCCTGCACGAAGCTCAGGCCTTTCTGTGAGCCGACCAGTAGCACGCCGGCGCAGATCACCCATTCATGCCCTGGGGTTTCTCCTTCCAGCAGAGCGCGGCGCAGGTTACCCAGGGTGCCGGGACCGACCAGGCGTGCACGAATACTGGTGTCTTCGGTACTGTTCTCCAGGAGTTTGCGCAGATCGGCCAGGCTCTGGTCGCGGTCGCGCTGCTGGGTAGCCTTGCGCGCGGCCAATGCAGCCAGGTCTGTCATGGGCGAGCTGTCGGCGGCGTATCCCTCAAGCACGGCTACCTGGCCGGCCATGGACTGCTGGGAAGCTTTGACGACCGTACAACGCTCCAGGGGCAGCGACTGCCACCGTGGCAGCGGCCCAGCCTGGGGGATATTCCACTTTTCGGTTTCGAGCTTCGCCAGGTGGCCTGCTCGTCGCTCAGTACGGACCAGCTCGGGCACGGGCATCAGCCCATTGAAGCGGGCCAGGCTCGCCGCGAGGCGGTCATAGCGGGTCGCCAAGAACAGCACACAGAGCGCGTAACGCTCACCCTGGGGGCGCCCAGCGTCGGTGGTATCGGTCAACTTGCGGGCCAGCTCCTGGAGAAGATTCGGCGCTGACAGGAAGCGCTGGTATCCGCGGCCCTGACCGATCCCGCTCTGGAACGGTGTCACCACCAGGCAGGCCGGCGGATCGTTCAGTTGCTCGGCCAGGGCTTTCCGTCCGGCCTCTATCGCGCCCAGGGCGGCGGCGCCGACAGGCCCTGGGCTGGTGCTGGCGATGTCCTGCAGGCTGGCCACACGGGCTCCAGTGCTGGCCAGCTCGCTACCGGCTAGCTTTTTGGCGGTATCCAGCTGGCTCATCCACTGCGTGGCCTGGGATGGCCAGCGCATTTTCACCGGCGACCAGGTCATGCCGGCACCGTCCACTCAACGGCTCGCATAGCACCCACATCCGTGTCCTGTAGGGCCTGGGCTAGGTCCTGCTTTAACTGGGCCGCATGCTGGAGTGCGGCTTGTTTGAAACGCACCAGGTCTTTGTTGACCAGGTGCAACTGTTCGACGCTATGCAGGACATACCGGCGCGCGCCCTCAGCGTCTGCGCAAGGGTAGGCACCGTCCAGTCCGGCGAAGATCAGGCCGGTTAGGTTCACCTGGTCTTCCAGGCTGCTGGGATAGAAATGCGGTTGGCCGAGTGCATCCGACTGGTAGCCGCTCTCGATGTGTTGGGCGCAGGCCTGGCTGATGGCGGCCAGCTTGTCCTGGTATAGCTTGGCCAGGATGGCGGCAGTGTCATCCACCCACTCGCCGCTCTTCCAGACCTGGTTTGGCCCGGGTTGTTTGATGGTGTATCCGGTAGGGATTTCCTGGAAGCCATTCAGCTCCATGGGTGCACCCGTAGCGATGCTGTAAACAATGAGGCCTTGGTAGAAGTTCACCAGCTCCCAGGCCTCGCCGTTCCACAACGGGGCCTTGTTCTCTGGGGCCTCTGGCGGCGCTACCTCTACACAGCCGCCAGGGATCAACCACACACCTGGCTCAAGGGGTGAAGAGTCGGCCAAGGCCGTGCCGATGTACAGGCCACGGCTATCAGTTTGAAATACAGTCTTGCTGGTCATGTCGGCCTCAGATCTTGATGCAGTAGAGAAGAGCCATGTTGCGTGGGCGGGCTTCGTTGCCACCTTCGGCTGCGATGGTGGCGGCGTGGGTATGAGCACCAGCACTCGCCGCTGTACCGGACACGGTGTGGGTGTGGGCGCCGGCAGAATGGGTTGGTGCAGTCGTGCCGTTCAGCAGGTTCGCGGTGGTGAAGTTCGGCGAGCCGCCGCCCACGTTGTTGTTCTGAGCCCGTGGCGCGGTGTGGGTGTGCTCACCCGCGCTTGCGGCAGTACCGGACACGGCGTGGATATGGTCGCCGCCAGACGCGATAGTTGCCGTGTGGGTATGCGCCAGGTTCTGGCCTGCTTGAATTGAGCCCAGTACCCGGCCCAGATCGAGGTTGCGTCCGTCAGCCAGGCCTCGGATGAATTCACCACGGGCGTCCGGCAGGTTGAAGGTGGTACTGCCATCGCCGGCACCAAACTGGGTACCGATAGCGGCAAACAGCCGCGCGTATGCGGTACGGGAAACGGCGGCGCCATTCGCTTTCAGCCAGCCAGCTGGAGCCGTGACCATGGCGAAGGCTGCAACCTGACCCGGTGGTGCCGCAGCGAGTAACGCGGCGTCCAGGCCGGTGACCTGTGCCGTGGTGTGGGTGTGCGCCGTAGGTTGTACGGCGAGCGAGACGCTGACGTTGGTGGAACCGTCCAAAGCAACCGAGCCCGTAGCACCACCGGTGAATGTGATTGTTCTCGGGGCAGCCCATTTCGAAGCTGTGCCAGCATTGCCGGTGATGTTCACACCACTGTAGGTGCCCGATAGGCGTGCGTCGGGAATGATGCCCGCAGCCAGGTTGTTGGCGTTCAGGCTGGTGAGGCCGGCACCATTTCCGTAAAAGACCCCTGCGGTATAAATACCGGCACTGCCTATTCCACCTTTGAGCACGCCGGCCTGGTAGACATAGGCGCCTTCACCGATTGCGGCGACGGCGTTGGGGTGCGAGCCTCGAATCCAAGAAAGGCCATAATGCTGGGCTGGGATGTAAGCGTCAGCTTGCCCCGAACCGTCGTAACTTGGACCAATGCTCCAGATCGCTGCGCCCCAGCCTGCGCTTCCACCATTCCCCAGCCCATATCCGCCATGGATACCCTGATGGAAGCCTGTGGCGCCCGTCACCGAGCCGCCGGCCAGAGGCAGTTTGTTATCCAGTTCCGCCTGCAGACCGGTGGTTTGTCCGATCGTATGCACATGCGCTTCAGGGTTCACGGTGACGCTGAGCGCCAGGTCTGCAGATCCGTCGAAACTGCCGCTACCGGTCGCACCGCCGGTGATGCTGATGGTCCGCGTAGTGGCTAGCCTGGCTGCCTTGCCTGCGATCGAAGCCCCCGAAATGATGTTGTTGATCGCAGCCTGCAGGAGGTTGCGCACGGCCTGGACCATGTTGGTGGTCGCCAGGACGGCGGTGCTGTTGTTGGCTGGGTCGTTGCTGATGGCGTTGGGGATTTGGTCCAGACCGACGTCGCCTTTGGTCGTAGCTTGGGCGCGCAGTTGTGGGTAGGTTCCGATCCGTGCCGCAAAGTGCTGTACCAGTGGCCCCTTGATGGACTCCGTTGGGCGTCGATCAGTGATTGTCGAGGCCGTCAGGTCGGCCAGAGCAATGCAGTAGTGCTGTACGCCCAGGGCGTCCTTGTAATCGGGTTTGGCTGCTGCACAGGCCAAGCTCCAGCGGGCAACCACGTCATTCAATCGCCGCTCCAGGACAACATCCAGCCAGACGGTGGTCGGCAAGGCTGCGGCTGGTACTGCTAGGGCTGCCGGAACATTCACCCGAACGCCTTCGACATAGCCCAGGCCGGGTTTGACCTGGTACGCAGTGCTGACCTTTTCCACCTGCAGTCCGGTGTCAAAGAAACAGGCGCGCCCGAAAATATCGCGGTTGCTCAGGCGTTCGCGCTCATCGATACCCGCCAGGCGCACAGTGAAGTCGTGCTGCCAGGTCTTGGCGTCGATGGTGATGCCGGTGGTCTCCTGAGCACCATCGTATTCGACCAGGACGTTTCGGGTGACGTTGTTGCCAAGCTGCAGCGGCGGGATGTTCTTGCGTTTCTGCTGCAGCGGTACATACGCCACGGCGAACAGCACGCCCTCAGCGCTTTCCAGCCCCATCCAGTTCCAGTCGAAGTCGCCAATGTCGCTACCCAACTGAGCGCTGTAGACGACCTGGTTGGGGTTCACGTAACCGCTGTTGTCCGCTGGAATCGCGTAGTTGTAGACGATCTGGTTGGCCGGCGGCTTGGCGGCGGTGCGGTCGACCGGCTTGGTAGGATCCAACCCGGGCAGTTCGCAAAGATGAACTTTGAGATCACCAGGGCTTGTTTGGCGCCCTGCTTTTGGGCAATGAGGCTTTCGCCGGCGAGGGTAATTCTTGCCACAGATGGCTCCTACAAGGTGGCGACGACGGTCTGCTGGTCGTCGTTGAAGTCGGCGATGAGGACGTGCATGGGCACGGGCGTGACCGTCACGAAGTCGTAGCGGCGGCAGG
>Ga0268257_1001823_pt1 | contig 16988 bp, 14 predicted proteins | sample AgamicAtPrz_FD_200249 | JGI IMG/M metagenome (GOLD analysis project Ga0268257, IMG submission 200249) | Agave microbial communities from Guanajuato, Mexico - At.P.rz (v2) (version 3) | ecosystem: Host-associated > Plants > Phyllosphere > Phylloplane/Leaf | place: Guanajuato, Mexico | collected... | reverse complement strand
TGCGATTCCACGCCGTTGGCCGCGTCGATCACCATCAGCGCCGAGTCCACGGCCGTCAGCACGCGGTAGGTATCTTCCGAGAAGTCCTTGTGGCCGGGAGTGTCGAGCAGGTTGATCACATGGTCGCGGTAGCTCATCTGCATCACCGACGAGGCCACCGAGATGCCGCGCTGCTTTTCGATTTCCATCCAGTCGGAGGTGGCGTGGCGCGAGGCCTTGCGGCCCTTGACGGCGCCGGCAATCTGGATCGCGCCCGAGAACAGCAGCAGCTTTTCGGTCAGCGTGGTCTTACCCGCGTCCGGGTGGGAGATGATGGCGAACGTACGACGGCGCCGGGTTTCTGGGGCGTATGACACAGTATTGAGAGCTGTAAATACAGCCGGAGAACGCCGGCTGTGACAACAAAAGGTGCAGCGGTCCGTTTGCCGCACCAGGCCCGCACCCATGCAGGGCAGACCTGTGAATAAGTCTTGAGGGCGCTTATTTTAACGGCAGGGCCAATTCTTGGAGCTGCTGCGGAAATGCGGGCCGCTCGACGCCATTGCCAGGGCCGCCGGCTCCGGCAACTGGCAGATGCACAGCACAATAGGGGCCTTGTTTCCGGTCCTCATCTTTCCCTCATGAATAGCGCCCCGCAGGATGTGACTACATCCTTACCCAACCAGTCTCCTGCCACTGCTGCTCCGGTATGGATCAAGCGCGGCACTCCCGAGTACTGGCGGGTCAGCGTGGCGTTGTTCCTGGCGGGGTTTGCCACCTTCTCCCTGCTGTACTGCGTGCAGCCGCTGCTGCCGGAGTTGGTCCACAGCTTTGCCGTCAGTCCGGCCCAGAGCGCGCTGGCGCTGTCGGTCTCCACGGCCTGCCTGGCCGGATCCATCGTGCTGGCGGGGGCCTTGTCCGAGGGGCTGGGGCGGCGCAAGCTGATGTTCATCTCCATGGCACTGGCGGCGCTGTGCAATCTGCTGGCTTCATTCATGCCGCAATGGCATGCGCTGCTGGCCGCGCGCGCGTTGGAAGGCTTGTTGCTGGGCGGCGTTCCCGCCGTGGCCATGGCCTATCTTTCCGAGGAGATCGATCCGCCTGGTCTGGGCTTTGCCATGGGCCTGTATGTGGGCGGCACGGCGCTGGGCGGCATGCTGGGCCGGGTCGGCATGAGCGCCATGACCGAATTCTGGGGCTGGCGCCACGCCATGGCGGTGCTTTCGGTGCTCGATCTGCTGGCCGCCCTGGGTTTTGTCTGGTTGCTGCCCCATTCGCGCAACTTCATCAAGAAGACCGGGCTGGGCGCCAGATACCACCTGCAGGCCTGGGGCCGTCATCTGCGTCACCCGGGCTTGCCGTTGCTGTTCCTGATCGCCTTCGGCCTGATGGGCGTGTTTGTCAGCATCTATAACTATGCCGGCTTTCTGCTCAGCGCATCGCCCTATGGCCTGAGCCAGTTGCAGATCAGCCATATCTTCTACGCCTATCTGCTGGGCACGGCGGCGTCGCCGATTGCCGGGGGGCTGGCCGACAGGCTGGGTCGCGGGCCGGTGCTGGTCGCGGGCACTTTGCTGATGGCCTTGGGCGTGGTTCTGACCCTGCTGCAGCCGCTGGCCGCCATCGTGACCGGCATGGTCCTGCTGACGGCCGGCTTCTTTGTCGCGCATTCGGTGGCCAGCGGCTGGGTGGGGCGGCTGGCCACGCAGTCCAAAGGCCATGCATCGTCGCTATACCTCTGGGGCTACTACATGGGCTCCAGCGTGCTGGGGGCCGGGGCGGGCTGGTTCTGGTCGCGCTGGGGCTGGACGGGCGTGGGCTCGGTGGCCCTGGCCGTGCTGGCGCTGGTCATCGTGCTGGCCCTGCGCGTGCAGTGGCTGGCCAAGGTCGCAGCCGCGAACCGGGCCGCGTCTTGATGCCGTCTTGATATCGGCAAGCCCAATCTCTACCCGTTCTTGACGGGCTAATTTCTACAGTTCCTCCATCGCAATCAAGCCGCGTGAACGGCTTGCGGGAGGAATGAAATGAGCATCACCTGGATCGAAGCCCTGGCCGCCCTGACGGCGCTGGGGCTGTTTGCCTATTTGGGCTATGCGCTGCTGCGCCCCGAGAAATTCTGAAGGGGGCGCCATGCAAGTGCTGCAAGACCTGATTTTTGTGAGTCTGACCGTGGTCTGCTTTGTCGGACTGCTGGGCTTTGTGCGCGCCCTGGCGCGTATCTGAAAGGGGTGGATCATGTGGCTACCCTGGATGGAATTCGCGGCCGTGCTGACGGCGGCGACCTTGCTGACGATTCCCATGGGCCAATGGCTGGCGCGCTGCTTTACCAGCGAGCACCATGGCTGGCTGGAGCGTCTGAGCTACCGTGTCATGGGCGTGAACCCGCAGGAGCGCATGGGCTGGCAGCGCTATGGCGCAGCCCTGGTGCTGAGCAATGCGCTGATGATGATGCTGGGCTACGGGCTGCTGCGCCTGCAGGGCGCCCTGCCGCTGAATCCGCTGGAGATCGCGGCGCAGGCGCCCGACCTGGCCTTCAACACCGCCGCCTCCTTCATCACCAACACCAACTGGCAGGCCTACTCGGGCGAGAACAGCCTGAGCAATGCAACGCAGATGGTGGTCATCACCTTTCTGATGTTTGCCGGTGCCACCACGGGTGTTGCTGCCGGAGCCGGCTTTGTGCGCGGCCTGGCGCGATCCAGTAGCAAGGATGTCGGCAACTTCTGGGTCGACTTCGTGCGCGTGTTCTGGCGCGTGCTGCTGCCGCTGTCCTTCATCATGGCCCTGGTCTATGTCTGGCAGGGCATTCCGCAGACCCTGCATGCCGAAGCCGTGGCGACGACGCTCGAAGGAGGCCGTCAGCAGCTGCTGATGGGGCCGGTGGCCAGCCTGGAAAGCATCAAGCATCTGGGCACCAACGGCGGCGGATTCTTTGCCATGAATGCGGCTCATCCCTTCGAGAACCCGACACCGCTGACCAATCTGCTGCACATCCTCTCGATGCTGCTGATTCCTGCGGGCATGACCTACGCCTTCGGCTCCATGCTGCTGCGTCGCAAGCAGGGCTGGGTGCTGTTTGCAGCCTGCATGGTGATGTTCGTCGGCTTTCTGAGCCTGGTGTTCGTGGCCGAGCAGAACGGCAGCCAGCTGCTGGCGCGCGCCGGAGCCGATCAGCAGTACAGCCTGACCCAGAGCGGCGGCAATATGGAAGGCAAGGAACTGCGCTTCGGCATTGCCGATACGGCCTTGTTCGTGGCTACCACCACGGCAGCCACCACGGGCTCGGTCAATGCCATGCATGATTCGCTGACCCCGCTGGGCGGCATCACGCCGCTGGCCCAGATGATGCTCAACTGCGTCTTCGGCGGCGACGGCGTGGGGCTGATCAATCTGATTCAGTACGCCATCCTCACGGTGTTTCTGGCCGGCATGATGATCGGTCGCACGCCCGAATTCCTGGGCAAGAAGATCGAGGTGCGCGAGATCAAGCTGGTCATGCTCGCAGTGCTGGTGCCGCCGGCCTGCATTCTGGGATTCACGGCCCTGGCCGTGCTCTGGCCCGATGCCGCCGCCAGTCTCAACAACCGCGGCCCGCATGGCTTCTCGGAGATCCTCTACGCCTATGCATCGGCCACGGCCAACAACGGATCGGCCTTTGCCGGGCTGAACGCCAACACCCCGTTCTTCAACACCACCACGGGTCTGGCCATGCTGGCGGGGCGCTTTCTGACGCTGCTGCCCATGCTGGCCGTGGCCGGCAGCCTGGCGGCCAAGGCCACCGTGCCCGCAGGGCCGGGAACATTCCCCACGGCCACGCCACTGTTCATGGGCCTGCTGGTGTTCGTGGTGCTGGTGGTGGGCGGTCTCACCTTCCTGCCGGCACTGGCCCTGGGTCCCGTGATCGAGCAGCTGCAAATGCTGGTGGGTCAGCTCTACGCCTGACGCCTTCTTCCAAGTGATGCCAATGGTCTGCAGTCCTTGTGCGGCTGCAGACCGGGGAGCAAACATGAAAACATCGACTCAAACTCTTTGCACCTCGGTGCAGCCCGGTCATGCAACAACGCAGCCCGAGGCGCAAGCCGCTTCCTGGCCCCGGCTGCTGGGCGCCAGCGTGCGTGCCGCCCTGCTGGTGATGGTGGTCTCGGGCATTGCCTATCCCCTGCTGACCACGGGCGTGGCACAGGCGCTGTTTCCCCATGCGGCCAATGGCAGCCTGATCGAGCGCGAGGGCCGGATCGTGGGCTCGGCCCTGATCGGCCAGCAGTTCACCGGGCCACAGTACTTCCACGGCCGCCCCAGCGCCACCATGGCGCCGGACCCGAACCAGGAGGGGGCAAGCCTTGCCGCTCCCTACAACGCAGGGCTTTCCGGTGCCAGCAACCAGGGAGCGACGCACAAGGACTTGTCCGAAGCCGTGGCGCAGCGTGTCGCCCGGTACCGCGCCGATAACGGCATGGCCGCAGATCTGGCAGTGCCGGTGGATGCGGTCACCGCCTCCGCCTCGGGTCTGGACCCGCATATCTCGCTGGCCAATGCCAGGCTGCAGCTGCCGCGCGTGGCACAGGCGCGCCAGCTGCCCGAGGCCAGGCTTGTGGAGCTGATGGACAGGGCCACCGAATCGCGCAGCCTGGGCCTGCTGGGCGAGCCGCGCGTGAACGTGCTGCAACTCAATCTGGCGCTGGATGCCTTGCAACTCGCCAACAGCGCCGCGAAGGAGTAAGCCATGAGCGCAAGAAAAATGACGGCAGGCCGCAGCCTGCTTGACGCCGCGCTGATGAAGTCGGCGCTCTGGGATGCGCTGCGCAAGCTCTCGCCACGCACGCAGTGGGCCAACCCGGTGATGTTTGTGGTGTATCTGGGTGCGATCCTGAGCAGTCTGCTGTGGTGGCAGAGCCTGATGGAGCCGGGCAGCGAGAACAGCGGCTTTGTGCTGGCGATTGCGCTGTGGCTGTGGTTCACCGTGCTGTTTGCCAACTTTGCCGAAGCATTGGCCGAGGGCCGCAGCCGCGCCCAGGCCGCCAGCCTGCGCGGCATGAAGCGCGATACCGTGGCCAAGCTGCTGCAGCAGCCGCATTTCGGCAGCTCCTGGATTCCCATGCGAGCCAGCGAGCTGCGCAAGGGGGTGGTCATCTTCGTCGAGGCCGGTGACACGATTGCACTCGACGGCACGGTGATCGAGGGCGTGGCGTCGGTGGACGAAAGCGCGATCACCGGCGAATCCGCTCCCGTGATCCGCGAGGCCGGGGGCGACTTCTCGTCGGTGACCGGCGGGACGCGCGTGCTGTCGGACTGGCTGGTGGTGGAGGTCACGGTCAACCCCGGCGAGTCGTTTCTGGATCGCATGATCTCCATGGTCGAGTCGGCCAAGCGCCAGAAGACCCCGAACGAGATGGCGCTGACGATCCTGCTCGTGGGTCTGACGCTGGTCTTTCTGCTGGTCATCGTCACGCTGTGGCCGTTCTCGGTCTTTGCGGTGACGCAGGCCGGCACGGGCTCGGTGGTCGGCATCGCCGTGCTGATTGCACTGCTGGTCTGCCTGATTCCGACCACCATCGGCGGCCTGCTGTCGGCCATCGGCGTGGCCGGCATGAGCCGCATGATGCAAGCCAATGTCATCGCCACCTCGGGGCGGGCCGTGGAGGCTGCCGGTGATGTGGACGTGCTGCTGCTGGACAAGACCGGCACCATCACCCTGGGCAACCGCCAGGCCTGCGACTTTCTGCCGGCACCGGGAACGAGCGCTGCGCAGCTGGCCGAAGCGGCCCAGCTGTCATCGCTGGCCGATGAAACCCCCGAAGGCCGCAGTGTGGTGGCGCTGGCCAGGGAGCGCCATGGCCTGCCCGAGCGCAGCAGCGCCGATTTCCCGGGCGAGTTCGTGCCCTTCACCGCACAGACGCGCATGAGCGGGGTGGACCTGCAGAGTGCTCAAGGCCTGCGCAGCTTGCGCAAGGGCGCTCCCGATGCTGTGCGCCGGCATGTCGAGTCGCTGGGCGGCAGCTTCCCGGCCCAGGTGCAACTGGCCGTGGACCAGGTCTCGCGCAAGGGCAGCACGCCGCTGGTGGTGGCCGACGGCGCCAAGGTGCTGGGCGTGATCGAGCTCAAGGACATCGTCAAGCCCGGCATGCGCGAGCGCTTTGCCGAGCTGCGCCGCATGGGCATACAGACGGTGATGGTGACGGGCGACAACCCGCTGACGGCAGCCGCCATTGCCGCCGAGGCCGGCGTGGACGATTACCTGGCCGAAGCCAGGCCCGAGGACAAGCTGCAGCTGATCCGCTCGCACCAGGCGGCCGGCCGTCTGGTGGCCATGACGGGGGACGGCACCAACGATGCGCCGGCCCTGGCCCAGGCCGATGTGGCCGTGGCCATGAACAGCGGCACCCAGGCCGCCAAGGAAGCCGGCAATATGGTCGATCTCGACTCCAACCCCACCAAGCTGATCGAGGTGGTGGAAACCGGCAAGCAGATGCTGATGACGCGCGGGGCCTTGACCACCTTCAGCATTGCCAATGATGTGGCCAAGTATTTCGCCATCATTCCGGCCGCCTTCGTGGGCACTTATCCGCAACTGGCCTCGCTCAACGTGATGCAGCTGCACAGCGCGGATTCCGCCATCCTGAGCGCCGTGATCTTCAACGCGCTGATCATCATCGCCCTGGTGCCGCTGGCCTTGCGCGGCGTGCAGTACCGCGCCGTGGGCGCCGCCATATTGCTGCGCCGCAACCTGCTGATCTACGGCCTTGGCGGGCTGATCGTGCCGTTCGTGGGCATCAAGGTCATCGACCTGCTGCTGACCGCGCTCCATCTGGTCTGAGTCGTTCGCCTTCTGGGGCTCCTCCGGGCTCCCTGGCTGCCGAGAAGCGTGCAGCCGGGGTTGCCCTGTCTCTTTCGCATTTCCTATGTCTCAATCTTTCGTGAAGAAATTTCTGGCCGGGCCCTTCCAGGCCGGACCCTTCCTGGCCGTGGCAAGTGCCTTGCTGCTGATGGCTGCTTCCAGCGCCAACCCCGCCCGGGCCCAGACTCCTGCCGACGAGGCTGCCGACAAGCCGCCCGTCACCGGTTCGCTCGGCCTGCTCAGCGACTATCGCTTTCGCGGCATTTCGCAAACCTGGCAGGGGGCGGCCGTGCAGGGCGGTGTGGAGCTGGCCCTGCCGCGTGGCTGGTATCTGGGCACTTCGCTGTCCAATGTCTCTACCCACAGCTACGGCCGGGGCCAGGGGCTGGAGCACGATATCTACGGCGGCTGGCGCGGCGATGTGGCGCCCGGCTGGCAGCTCGATGCCGGGCTGCTGCACTACCGATACCCCGGCGCGAGGCTGATGGCCGATAACGGCACTGCCAGGCGCTTTGACACCACCGAGCTCTACCTGGGCGCAGCGCATGGCGGTTTCAGCGCCAAGTGGTCTGTGGCGCTGACGCCCTATTTCGGCCTGGGAGAGAGCACGGCGGCTTCAGCCTTCGCGTCGGCGCTGCGCCCCTCGGGCAGCAGCCGAGGCAGCCAGTATCTGGATCTGAACTATCAGCATCCGCTGGCCGATATCGCCGCTCTGGGGCTGCATGGCGGCTATACCTGGGTGCGCAATTACGGCGATGTTTCCTATGCCGACTGGCGGCTCTCGCTGTCCAGGAGCTGGGGCGCGTGGACGGCCTCGCTGGCCTATGTAGGCACTTCGGCCGATGCACGCTTCTACAGTGCTGCCAACGGCCTGGGCCAGTGGCGGGATCTGGGCCGCAGCGGCTGGTTGCTCGGACTGAGCGCCGGGTTCTGAGCGGGCTTGAGTGATACGCTGATCGTCCGATGCCTTCATCCACCACCTCCTCCACCGCGTCGCGCCCCGATCCCGACGCGCTGCTCGCCCAGTTGCAGGCCGACAGCCAGCGAGCCCATCGTGGCAAGCTGCGCATCTACTTCGGCTCCAACGCCGGGGTGGGCAAGACCTATGCCATGCTGGCGGCCGCGCAGCGCGAGCGCCAGGCCGGGCGCAGCGTGCTGGTCGGGTTGGTGGAAACCCATGGCCGTGCCGAGACCGAGCAGCAGCTGCATGACCTGGAGCTGCTGCCGCGGCGTCAGCTGGTCTACCAGGGTCGGCAACTGGACGAGTTCGATCTGGATGCCGCACTGGCGCGCCGCCCGGAAGTGCTGCTGCTCGACGAGCTGGCGCACAGCAATGTGAGCGGCTCACGCCATCCCAAGCGCTGGCAGGATGTGCAGGAGCTGCTGGAAGCGGGGATTGAGGTGTGGACCACGCTCAACGTCCAGCATCTGGAAAGCCTCAACGATGTGGTGGGCGGCATCGTGGGCATACAGGTCCACGAGACCGTGCCCGACCATCTGTTTGACGATGCCGACGAGGTCATCGTGGTCGACATTCCGCCCGAGGAGCTGCTCAAGCGCCTGAAGGCAGGCAAGGTCTATCCGCTGGAGCAGGCCGAGCGGGCCTCGCGCAATTTCTTTCGCCAGGGCAATTTGCTGGCGCTGCGCGAGCTGGCCTTGCGCCGTACGGCAGACCGGGTCGATGAGGACATGCGCGACTATCGCCGCGAGCGTGCCATCGGCGATGTCTGGCCGACGCGCGAGCGCCTGCTGGTGGGTGTGGGTGGGCGCGCCGGCGACGATGCCCTGGTGCGCCAGGTGGCACGCCTGGCGAGAAGGCTGGAGGCCGACTGGGTGGTGGTCTATGTGGACGCGCCCGAGCGCCAGCATCGGCCCCGTGCGGCCCAGGAGGCCGTGCTCAAGACCTTGGCGCTGGCCGCACGCCTGGGTGCGGAAACGGCCACCATTCCCGGCGCCCATGTGGCCCAGGCCCTGGTGGACTTTGCGCGTGAGCGCAATGCCAGCCATCTGGTGCTGGCGCGCGCGCAGCAGGCTCTGGGCCGCTGGCTGCGCTGGCGGACACCCAGCCTGTCCGAGCAGATTGCCGCACTCGATCCCGGGCTTGACGTGCTGCTGCTGTCCGTCAAGCAAAGCAAGCACGAGGGCCGCATCCGCTTGCCGCCAGAGCGCGAGCAGTCCGTCCCCTGGAAGGGCTATGCGGGCGTGACGCTGGCCTGTCTGGCGGCCACGGCCGTGGCGGAACTGCTGCTGCAGGTGTTCGATCCGGCCAATGTGGTCATGCTGTTCCTGCTGGTGGTGGTGCTGTCCGCCGTGCGCTGGGGGCGGGGTCCCGGCGCATGGGCGGCCCTGCTGTCGGTGCTGCTGTTCGACTTCTACTTTGTGCCGCCGCGCAACTCCTTCAGCGTCAACGATACCCAGTATCTGTTTACCTTCAGCCTGATGCTGGGCGTGGCCCTGGTCTGCGGCCAGCTCACGGCGCGGCTGCGCCATGAGGCGCGCGTGGCCGCAGAGCGCGAGAGGCGGGCCGGCGCGCTGGCCAGGCTGGCGCGCGACCTGTCGGGTGCGCTGACGCAGGAGCAGGTCACGCGCATTGCGCTGACCACCATGTCAGGCGTCTTCGACGCCCAGACCGGGCTGCTGGTGCCCGATGCCGACGAGCAGCTGCAGCTGGCGCAGGGCAGCGAGGGCACGATCGACACCAGCGTGGGCCGCTGGAGTATGGAGCATGGCCAGATGGCCGGCTACGGCACCGATACCCTGGCCGCTGCGCCGGCGCTGTATGTGCCGCTGATGGCGCCCGTGCGCTCGCGCGGCGTGCTGGTGCTGCAGCTGCGCGCGCCGCAGAAACTGCGGGTGCCGGAGGAGCGCCGTCTGCTCGATGCCTGTGCCAGCCAGATCGCGCTGGCGCTGGAGCGCGTGCATTTTGTGGAAGTGGCGCAGCAGACCCAGATCGCCATGGAGGGCGAGCGCATGCGCAACACCTTGCTCTCGGCCGTCTCGCACGATCTGCGCACGCCGCTGACGGGCATTCTGGGAGCCGCCCAGGCGGCCTTGCCGCATGCGCCCCAGGGGCCGGCGCATCACATGCTGCTGCAGATCCGCAATCAGGCTCAGGCGCTGCAGCAGCTGGTGGACAACCTGCTGGCCATGGCGCGGCTGCAGCAGGGCGGCGTGCAGCTCAAGCGGGAATGGCTGCCGGTGGACGAGCTGGTCGGCAGTGCGCTGGCGCAGATGCGCGAGCGACTGGCAGCTCATGTGCTGCAGACCTCGATGCCGGCCGGGCTGCCCTTGCTGCAGCTCGATGCCGTGCTCATGGAGCGGGTGCTGGTCAATCTGCTGGACAACGCCATCAAATACACGCCCGAGGGCACGACCATCACCGTGGCCGCGCGCGTGCTGGGCAGCGACTGCGTGCTGAGCGTCCAGGATGCCGGGCCGGGCCTGCCGGTACATCTGTCGCCCGAGCAGCTGTTCGAACCCTTTACCCGCGGGCAGGCGGAGAGCGCCGTGTTCGGCATGGGGCTCGGCCTGGCGCTGGCGCAGCGCATCGTGCAGGCCCATGGCGGCCGCTTGCAGGTGGCACAGGCTGAGCCGGGGCCGGGCACCGTCTTCAGCATCTCGCTGCCAGTGCCCGAGCAGCCGGCCATGGACGAATGAGTCGACAATCCCGTGCATCACATGCAAATCCGAACATGACAAGCGCCGCACCCCGCATCTTGCTGATTGAAGACGACGCCAGCATCCGCCGCTTTGTGCGCCTGGCACTGGAGGACGAAGGCTGGCAGGTGTTCGAGTCCGAAACCGCCAGGCGCGGTCTGATCGAGGCCGCCAGCCGCCAGCCCGATGCCGTGGTGCTGGATCTGGGCCTGCCGGATGCCGATGGCAAGAGCGTGATTGCCGAGCTGCGTGGCTGGAGCCAGCTGCCGATTCTGGTCCTGTCCGCGCGCGAGCGGGAGGAGGAGAAGGTGGCGGCGCTGGACGCCGGTGCCGATGACTACCTGACCAAGCCCTTTGGCGTGCCCGAGCTGCTGGCCCGGCTGCGCGTGATGCTGCGCCGCCGCCAGCAGGCGTCAGCGGCAGACAAGCCCGGCAGCTGTGCGCGTTTCGGCACGGTGGTGGTGGATCTGGCGGCGCACGATGTCAAGCGCGACGGAGTGGCAGTGCACCTGACGCCCATAGAGTTCCGTCTGCTGGCGACCCTGATTGCTGGCCATGGAAAGGTGCTGACGCACCGCCAGCTGCTGCTGCAAGTCTGGGGGGCGGAGTATCTGGACCGCCCTCACTATCTGCGCGTGCACATGGCCAATCTGCGTCAGAAGATAGAGAGCGATCCGGCCCAGCCCCGGCATCTGGTAACCGAGTTGCAAGTGGGTTATCGCTTGGTGGGACTGGAAGGCTGATTCCTTTATAATCGCCGTCCATCCGAGGAGCGTTGCAGCGTTCCCCAGCCAGCCATGAGCTGGTCTGCGCGGGGCGTGAGGCTCGGATTTCATCCCGCAACGACGCTCGCCCACGCTTTCTGTGCGGTGAGCCGGTTTATTCCCCCTCTGCTGCAGAACGTGGTTTTTCATTCAAGATTTGGAGAAAACCATGAACGCTGCCGTGCGCTTCAACCCCGCTGATTCGGCCATTACCGATATTTCCCTGGCTGCCTGGGGCCGCAAGGAAATCAGGATCGCCGAAACCGAAATGCCCGGTCTGATGGCCGTGCGCGAGGAGTTCGCCGCTGCCCAGCCCCTGAAGGGCGCGCGCATCACCGGCTCGCTGCACATGACCATCCAGACCGCCGTGCTGATCGAGACGCTGACGGCTCTGGGCGCGCAAGTGCGCTGGGCCTCGTGCAACATCTTCTCGACCCAGGACCACGCTGCTGCCGCCATCGCCGAAACCGGCGTGCCTGTCTACGCCATCAAGGGCGAGTCGCTGGAAGACTACTGGAACTACACGCACAACATCTTTGAATTCGGCGCCAAGGGCACCGAAGGCGAAGGCCCCAACATGATCCTGGATGACGGCGGCGACGCCACCATGCTCATGCACCTGGGCAAGCGCGCCGAGCAGGATCTGTCCGTGCTGGCCAACCCCACTTCGGAAGAAGAGCGCATCGTCTTCGCCGCCATCAAGGCCAAGCTGGCCGTGGACTCCACCTGGTACAGCCGCAAGTCGGCCCAGATTCTGGGTGTGACCGAAGAGACCACCACCGGCGTGCACCGTCTGAACGAAATGTCCGCCAACGGCAGCCTGCTGTTCCGCGCCATCAACGTCAACGACTCGGTGACCAAGTCCAAGTTCGACAACCTGTATGGTTGCCGCGAATCTCTGGTGGACGGCATCAAGCGCGCCACCGACGTGATGATCGCCGGCAAGGTGGCCGTGGTCGCCGGTTACGGCGACGTGGGCAAGGGCTGCGCCCAGGCGCTGTCCGCTCTGCGTGCGCAAGTGTGGGTGACCGAGATCGACCCCATCAACGCCCTGCAGGCCGCCATGGAAGGCTACAAGGTCGTGACCATGGAATATGCCGCCGACAAGTGCGACATCTTCGTGACCACCACCGGCAACAAGGACATCATCCGCCACGAGCACATGGTCGCGATGAAGGATGAGGCCATCGTCTGCAACATCGGTCACTTCGACAACGAAATCGATGTCGCATCGATCGAGAAGTACGAGTGGGAAGAGATCAAGCCCCAGGTTGACCACATCACCTTCCCCGATGGCAAGAAGATCATTCTGCTGGCCAAGGGCCGTCTGGTGAATCTGGGTTGCGCCACCGGTCACCCCAGCTTTGTGATGTCCAACTCCTTCGCCAACCAGACCCTGGCGCAGATCGAGCTGTTCACCCGCCCCGACGCCTACGAGGTGGGCAAGGTCTATGTGCTGCCCAAGGTGCTGGACGAAAAGGTGGCTCGCCTGCACCTGAAGAAGGTGGGCGCACAGCTGACCGAGCTGACCGAAGCGCAAGCCGCCTATATCGGCGTGAAGAAGGAAGGCCCTTACAAGCCTGAAACGTATCGCTATTAACTCCCCCTGAGGCGCTTTGCGCCTTCCCCCTCTCTGGCTTCGCCGGAGGGGGACGACAGCCTCGCTGGGGCAGCCCTTGCTGCGCGGCGGCGCTTGCTCGTTGTTACTGGTGTGGATAGCGCCAGCATCGAGGTCGTCGTGGTTTTATTTGATAGCTGCTTGCGCTTGTTAGGTAATGATTTCAGATAGATATCTATCTGAAACTCAAGCAAGACGAACGCAAGCAGCTATCTAAAAAAGATTTCTTTTGCCCGCTGCACGCCGTGCAGCGCCTGGCACCGGTTTATTTCAAAGGAAGCGACGCTATGCGCGCAGATGTTTTTTTGGTTGAAGCAGGTCATGCTGCCACCCGTTCCCAGGCCCAGCGCCTGATCGCCTCGGGTGTGGAGTGGCGTCTGACGCCGCTGGCGCCCTGGAAGAAAGTGGCCAAGAACGGCGATGACATTCCTGCCGGTGCCGAGCTGCAGCTGCTGGACGCTGCCGAGGCCAAATACATCTCGCGCGGCGGGCTCAAGCTCGAAGGCGCGCTGGCCGCGACCGGCCTGAGCGTCAAGGGCTTGCGCTGTCTGGACGTGGGCCAGAGCACGGGTGGCTTCACCGATTGCCTGCTGCAGGCCGGTGCTGCCCAGGTCATTGGCCTCGACGTGGGCCACGGTCAGCTGCACGAGCGCCTGAAGAATGACGAGCGCGTAGTCTGCGTCGAGGGCTTCAACGCCCGCGCGCTGACGCCCGAGCTGCTGGAGAAGGCCTGCGACGAGGCGCTGTGCGAAGTCATCGAGGAAGAAGAGGACAACGACACCCAGCCCGTCGCCCCCTATGCCTGGATGCGCAACGGCGGTCAGGTCGATGAGGACTATGACGACAGCGACGATGCCAAGGAACAGGACGTCGAGAGCTTCAAGGCCGAGCGCGCCGCCAAGGCCAAGGCCCGGGCCGAAGGTCTGGCTCCGGTGGAGCTGCGCCGCAAGCCCGGCACCGAGAATATCGACATCACCCCGGCATTTGATTTCGTGACCGGCGATCTGTCCTTTATCTCGCTGACCCTGGTGCTGCCTGCCGTGGTGCAGCTGCTCAAGCCCCATGGCCAGTTGCTGATGCTGGTCAAGCCGCAGTTCGAGCTGCAGCCCGGCCAGATCGGCAAGGGCGGCATCGTGCGCGACACGGCCTTGTACGCCGAGGTCGAAAAGCGCATTCGCGACTGCCTCGGCGATCTGGGGCTGAGCGTCAAGCAGTGGCTGGACTCGCCCATTGAGGGCGGCGACGGCAATCACGAATTCTTCGTCTGGGCCCAGCAGGGCGCTGAAGTCAAGGCTCCGGCCCCCGTCGTTGCTGACGAAGCGACTGCGGCCAGGCCGGCCGTCAAGGCGGCCGCCAAGCGCCCTTCGCGTGCCGACATCAAGGCCCAGCGCGCCAAGCAGGAGCTGTATGAAGACCCCGAGGTGGCCAGCTTCGGCCAGCCCGGCCCGGCACGCAGCAAGCAGAAAAAGCGAAACGAGCGCTGAGCAAACAGCGAAACGAGCGTTGAGTAGAAAGCGCAGCCGCGCTGAGCACAAGAGCGTGGCGGGTGCCGAGCCTTCGGAGCCCGCCCATGACCCAGGATTCAGAGACATAGACCGCCATGAGCTTTCCCGTCAGCTTCGAGTTTTTCCCTACCAAGACGCCCGAAGGCGCTGCCAAGCATGTGGGCGTGCGCCAGGCCCTGTATGCGCGCAAGCCCGAGTTCTGCTCCGTGACCTATGGCGCGGGCGGCTCCACCCAGGCCGGCACCTTCACCATGGTGCGCGACATCCAGAACGAGGGTGTGGGCGCGGCCTCGCACTTCTCCTGCATCGGTGCCACGCATGAAAAAGTGCGCGCCGAGCTGAACGAACTCAAGGCCATGGGCGTCAAGCGCATCGTCGCCTTGCGCGGTGACCTGCCCAGCGGCTACGGCCTGGGCGGCGAGTTCCAGTACGCCAGCGATCTGGTGGCTTTCGTGCGCCAGGAGTTCGGCGACTGGTTTCACATCGAAGTTGCCGCCTATCCCGAAACTCACCCTCAAGCAAAGTCCCCTCGCAGCGATCTGGACGCATTTGTTGCTAAAGTGCGCGCTGGTGCAGATTCCGCCATCACGCAATACTTCTACAATGCCGACGCATACATGCGCTTTGTCGATGAGGTGAGGGCTCTGGGGCTCGACGTGCCGGTCGTGCCAGGAATCATGCCGATTACCAGCTCTACACAGCTGATGCGCTTCTCGGATGCATGTGGTGCCGAGATTCCGCGCTGGATTCGTCTGCGTCTGCAGGCGTTCGGAGATGACACCGCTTCCATTCGTGCGTTCGGTCTGGATGTCGTGACTCATCTATGCGAGCAGTTGCGCAGCCAGGGTGCTCCCGGGTTGCACTTCTATACGATGAACCAGAGCGTCGCCACTCTGGAGATCTGCGACCGTCTGGGTCTGTAAGCCAAAAGCTTGCCGGCCGCGAGGCGGCCGGTCTTGGGCGGCTCTCACTTGAGCTTTCAAGGAGATTGCGCCCGTGCAACCGAAATTTTGGCGCTTGCGTTGTTGTCAGTGGATAGGCCTTGCCGTCGTTACAGCGACCATGGCCGGCTGTGCCCCACTGCCGGAAAAGCCCGAGGAACAGGCCCCCGTCGCTCAGAGCCAGCCCCGAAAAAAGGGCGCGCAGCCCACGGTCTCCGCCCCCCTGCTGCCCGACGCCTATGCGCGCAGCAACTATCGCGACAAAGGCCTGGGCGTCAAGGCCAACAAGCCTGCGGATGCCGACAAGGCAGACCTGCCCGAAGACAGCAACAAGTACGAGTTGAGCCCTCCGCGTGAAAGCGACCAGGCGGGCCTGGCCTCCTGGTATGGCGAGCAGTTCCATGGCCGCAAGACGGCCAGCGGCGAGCGCTTTGACAGCATGGACATGACGGCAGCGCACAAGACCCTGCCTTTCGGAACGCGTGTCTGCGTGCGCAGTTCCGTGACCGGCAAGAGCGTGGTGGTGCGTATCAATGACCGCGGCCCCTTCGCGCCCGGCCGCGTCATCGACCTGAGCAAGGCCGCAGCCCAGGAGCTGGGCATGCTGGGCCTGGGCATCAAGCCTGTGGAGCTGTGGCAGCTGGAGGCCGACGAAGACGAGTGCCCGGCCACGCTCAATGCGTCGAGCCGAAAGCGTCACCCCAGCGTGGCGCAGGGTGCTGCCGCCGCCAAGACGCGCGCGGCGTCCGCTAAGCAGCCCACGCGCAAGGTGTCACAGACCGCCAAGCGCAAGCGCTGATTTCCTGAAACGTGCCCTCGGGGTAGGGCTGCATTCACGGCCCTTGCGGCCGCAATCAGCCGCCCGACTCCAGCGTGAATCCTGCATTGCTGTCCTGGCCCAGCAGCTTGACCAGCTGCGGCATGGCGGGCTTGAGCTGTTCCTTGAGATTGAACGGCGGGTTGATCAGGAACATGCCGCTGGCGGGCAGGCCGCCGCGCTCGGAGGTCTTGTTGCTCTTGACCGTGAGCGTGGCATGCAGCCAGCTCTTGCCCGCCTTGGTGGCCATGGTCTTGAGGCGCTTGGGCAGATCATGGGCCTCGGGGCGCGGGATGATGGGGTACCAGACGGCGTAAGTGCCGGTGGGAAAGCGCTTGAGGCCGTCCGCCACCATATCCAGCACGCGGCCGTAGTCGGTCTTCAATTCGTAGCTCGGATCGCAGAGCAGCAATGCGCGGCGCGAGGGCGGAGGCAGGAATTTCTTCACGCCTTCGAAGCCATCCTCGTGCAGGATGGCGACCTGGCGCCGGACTTCCAGCTGGGCCATGTTGCCGGTCAGCGAACGCATGTCCGTGGGGTGCAGCTCGAAGGCCTTGAGGCGGTCATGGCCGCGCAGCAGCGCCTGGGAGATGAAGGGCGAGCCGGGGTAGTTGCGGATGGCATTGCCCTGGTTGAAGCGGCGCACCATCTGCAGATAGTCCTGCAGCACCGGGGCCAGCTCGGCCTCCTTGGCGGCAGCCAGGCGCAGCACGCCTTCTTCGGCCTCGCCGCTCTTGCTGGCGTAGTCGCCGTCCAGGCGGTACAGGCCGGCTCCGCCGTGGGTGTCGAGCACCGTCAGCGCAGCCTCTTTTTGCGTGAGGTATTGCACGGTGGCAATCAGAACGGTGTGCTTGAGCACATCGGCGTGATTG
>Ga0268257_1001822_pt1 | contig 16990 bp, 16 predicted proteins | sample AgamicAtPrz_FD_200249 | JGI IMG/M metagenome (GOLD analysis project Ga0268257, IMG submission 200249) | Agave microbial communities from Guanajuato, Mexico - At.P.rz (v2) (version 3) | ecosystem: Host-associated > Plants > Phyllosphere > Phylloplane/Leaf | place: Guanajuato, Mexico | collected... | reverse complement strand
TGACGGTACAGCGCTGTTATGCCGGCCATTACTGGAAGAGGTATCACCACAAAAAGTGGTGCTGGCCCAATCAGGCGCGATGCACCCATCGCCGGTGGCGGAGGCGTTCAAGGGCTGGGTTGCTCGGCAGATTGCTGGTGGGGTGCCTGAGTTCGATTGAGGTAGCCATAGGTATTCAGCAGGGTTGTTGGGTGACGAACCAGGTACCTCGTTACAGTTTGCAAAATTTCTCGGGGGACAATTAAGGATCAGTTCGAGGAGCCCTATGAAAGCACGCTACGCGGAGTGCTTAGGCATGTCGCGACTCAAGAAAGAATCTGTGCTACTGGACAATTTGAAGATTTTCGTTTCCTAGTAAAAAAAATTACTGCGCCGGCGATTGATTGAAAGGAAAGAATGCGAGCGTAAGGATGGCAACATAGTGGCCAGCCATATGCCATCAGGTGGAAACTGAAAGAAAAATCGGCATAATCGCTAGACCTAAAGATTTTGTGAGCCCAGTCAATAAAATATCGGCGCTCACCATCAAACGGAAGGAAAGGTGCATGCGAGCAGCCGGATATTCGCTACTACAAGATAGGCTGCAGATAACTGCGGTTGCGCTCAACCGCCCTGCAATCGTCCAACCGGTCACCCGGATTGAAGTGATCGGCCGCACGCTCGCAGTGCCCCGGAGGTTGGCTCCCGCAGAGGACGACCTCCTTGGGAATGTGCTTTTCGCGCTTAAGCATGAGGGTATCAACCTCTCAATTCTCGCCCAAGCCCTAGCCCAGATTCCTGCGGAGCATTTTATTGAAGCGCTGAGGGCTTCCCCTAACGGGGTCTACATCCGCAAAGCCTGCTACCTGAGGGAAGCCTTCACCGGTGAAGAGATCGCGCAGCCTTCGCCTGTGCGTGGTGCATTCGTTCAGTTGTTCGATCCAGAGCAGTATATTACTCGGCCGGGCGAACGGAACTCCAAGTGGCGGGTGGAGTTCAACGGCCTGGGAGATCTATCGTACTGCGCCACTGTCGAGCGTACCTCGGAGGTCTCAGCGCTTCTAGCGCATGACATTCTTGGAAAAGCCAAGGAATTTATCGATTCACTCCCTCCGATGATGATGGACCGCGCTATCAACTGGGCGTACCTACACGAAACCCAAGACTCGTTCGCGATCGAGAAAGAAGCTCCAACTGAAGACAAGTCCCGCCGCTTCATCCAGCTGTTGCGCCAGGCTCACGAACGCCAACCGCTGACCGAAGACTATCTGGTCAACCTGCAGAACGCTGCTGTGGCGAACCCTTTGGATCTGGCAGCTGCGTTTCGGCATGAGCAGAACCACCTAAGTAACGGTATGCATGGTGCTGCAGGCGTAACCTATGTGCCACCTCCTCCTGAATTGTGCCGGGAACTGATGGAAAGCCTAATGCACTTTGCCAATGAGGCCCCAACCCAGGTCGATCCGCTGGTCGTTGCAGGCATCATCTCTTTTGGCTTCGTGTTCCTGCACCCGTTCATGGATGGTAACGGTCGCTTGTCGCGCTTCTTGATCCACCAGGCCTTCTGCCAATCCGAAGCGCTTGATAATGGCCTGCTGCTGCCAGTATCTGTCGCCATGAAACGGGAGGAACGTATGTACCTGGAGACACTGCAGGCCTTTTCCAAGCCGGTGCGGGAGTTTTGGCGTGTGAACTGGATCGATTACGAGCAGTTCAGCTTTGAGTTCAAGGGTGCTGATGCCGTATACCGGTTCTGGGATGCAACACCCAGCGTGGTATTCACTTGCCTGATGGCAAAGCGTGCTTTGGAAGTTGAGCTGCGAGATGAGACAGCCTTCCTGGAAAACTATGACGCCGTCTACAAAGCCGTGGATGAGCGATTCGATGTTCGCGGCAGCGACCTCGCAAACTTGGTCATGATGTGCCTGAGCAATGGGGGAGTCGTATCCAACAATCGGCGCAAGCAATACCTATACAGGGTCCCCGAGGCAGTGTTCGACTTCATCGAGATGACGACGCAGCAGGTGCTTGCCGCCCAGCGTGCAACGATGGAAGAGGACCAGGACGGTGGATCAGAGGCTGATACTTAGTTTTGGGTGAGCACTGCCCTTGGCAGAATGTCATCCGAACGGGCTCCTGCCTGCACCTTTCTCTAACCCGAGACTAATGGAAGAGCTAACGTGGCGAGACGCTATCTTGTAGACCCAGCTTTATTACCCGAAGCACGTATGGAACGTATGCGTGAGGAAATGTATGTATTACGGCAGGCTGTATTGTCGCTGGTCCCTGAGCGGTTCCGTATCCTCATAAAGCCGCCCTACAGCTTCACTCAGGAACAAGGAAGATCCTGGCAATACGAGACCGTTCGGAAGGTCCTGGAACTGGTGGAAGCAGACCCACAAGGTCGAGCGCCATGCCCGCTTTGCGGAGAAACGACTCAGACATATGGTGTTGGCTTTGCCGTACCAACTGGCTTGGAGCGGCACCTTCTGGGCTCTCATCAATCCAGACGTTGTGATGTGATGCATGCGGCAAAAGGATTGCTGAGAGTTCGGCACCGAGAGCTATTTCCTGAAGACTATGGGCCCTACGGTTGTGATTGAGTCGATCGGTCAATCTCCCCCATCTCAACTCGACCCGCCAGGGTAGAAGGGTACCCCGCAAACACGGGCGAAGCCGGTGCCATACACCGCGTTGCATTCTTCGCGGGCACGCCCGCTCCGACAAGATCACCTCAGCCTTCAAGGCAGCCGCAGTACCTGTGGGAGCGGGTTTGTTCTGGTCAAGTATTTCCGGACACCAGTTACGGTGATCAAGCCGCCTGTTGCTCCATAGCTATTGGCGACAAGTAGTTGTTGTAGCTATGGAGTCTGATTCGGTTGTATCGCATGAAGAAGCTGGTCATGTCCTGCTTGGCTTCTTCAATTTCCTGTTCGCCCTTGGGCGGCACCCATTCTGACTTGAGTGTCCCAAAGAAACGCTCTGTCGGTGCGTTGTCCCAGCATTGTCCCCTGCGGCTCATGCTCTGCGTTATCCCATGCTCAAGCAGCTCGGACTGGAAGCGCTGGCTGGTGTATTGGCAGCCTTGATCCGAGTGAAACATCAAGCCTGCATGCTTGCCCCTGACCCCTACCGCCATCCTCAGCGCCTTGCTAACCAAGTTGGCGTCGTTGATCAGGGAAAACGCCCAGCCAACGATCCGACGCGCGAACAAATCAATCACTACTGCTAGGTGATACCAGCGCTTCCCGACCATCAAACTGGTCACATCACCGCACCAGACCTGGTTAATTGCTGTTGGCTCAAAGTTACGCGCGAGCAGATTCTTGGCCACAAACGCTTCAACGCCTTTGGAGCGATTTCGATGCGGACGGCGTTGCTTGCTGTCCAGATTTGCCTCCTCCATGAGTTTTCCGGCCAGATACCTCCCCACCTTGAACTGCTGGGCCTTCAGGTACTCAGAGATCATTCTCGCACCCGCGCTTCCCCTACTTTCGACGTGCAATTGAACGACTTTTTCTCTGAGTTCGTCACGTTTGGTATTCGGCGCTGAACGGCGGCGAAGCCAGTCGTAAAACGCGCTTCGAGATACGTTCAGCGCACTGCAAAGCAGGCTGGTCGGATATTCACCAGACTCTCTCAGTTCCTTGATCAGGAAAAACGATCGGGATCCGACATCAAGAGAGCCGTAGCCTTTTTTAAGATTTCGGCCTCGGTCTCCAGACGCTTGATCTTGGCTCGCAGCTGCTGGAGCTCTCGCTGTTCGTCACTGATCGCTTTGGTACCGGCTACTGGCTGGCCCTTCTGTCGCTCTTTACGTACCTGATCAACCCAGCGGCGCAGGACTGTAGGGCCGACGTCCATTGAGGCGCAGACGTCGGGAATCGAGCAGTTGTCGTCAAGAACCATGCTTGCAGCACGTTGCTTGAACTCGCGGGTGTAAGTCTTTCGTTCTTGCATGGAAACCTCCGGATTGGGCGAATCATATCGCCCTTAAGAGGTGTCCGGGATCATTAAGCCAGTTCAGTTTACCCGTGAACATCGGCGCAGCCGGTGCCATACACCAGTTGTATTCTTCACAGGTAAGTCAAACCGCCCCACCGCCGCATCGCACAACGAGCGCGCCCGCCGATCAGAACACCGACCACCCAATCCGTGAACTCAGCAACTCAAGCGCCGCCATCCCCGCCAGCGAGTTACCCGCCGCATTCAACTCCGGCGACCACACGCACACCGTGAACTGCCCCGGCACGATGGCCACAATCCCGCCCCCCACACCACTCTTGCCCGGCAACCCCACCCGATAAGCGAAGTTCCCTGCCTCGTCATACAGCCCGCTGGTGGCCATGATCGAGTTCACCTGCTGGGTCTGGCGGCGGGTCAGAATCTGCTCACCGCTGTGCTTGCAGAACCCATCATTGGCCAGGAAACAGAACGCCCGAGCCAGGTCCAGGCAGTTCATTTGCAGCGCGCAATAGCTGAAATAGCTGCGCAGCACCGTCTCCACCTCGTTATGGAAGTTGCCGAACGACTGCATCAGGTAAGCCATCGCCGCGTTACGCGCACGGAATTGATACTCCGAATCCGCAACACGGGCATCGATCGCAATGTGGGGGTTGCCCGAAAGCCGCCGCACGAAATCGCGCATCGACAACGTGGGGGCAGCAAAGCGCGACTGGTTGATATCGCAAATCACCAACGCACCCGCATTGATAAACGGATTACGCGGCCGCCCACGCTCGAACTCCAGCTGCACCAGCGAGTTGAACGGTTGGCCGGAAGGCTCATGGCCAAGCCGCTCCCAAATGGCTTCCCCCGAATGGCCGATTGCCTGCACCAGGCTGAACACCTTGGAAATACTCTGCACCGAGAACGGCACCAGGGCATCGCCTGCGCAGTAATAGCTGCCATCGTTGCCATAGACCGCGATGCCCAGCTGGTTCGCCGGCACATCGGCCAGCGCAGGAATGTAGTCAGCCACTTTGCCCTTGCCGATCAAGGGACGTACTTCTTCGAGAATCTCGTTCAACAGCGTTTGCATGGAAGGCCCTGTATCAGTCCCCAGACGACGGCTAAGGGGTAGCATTCTTGACGAAGATCGAGCGAAAGAAATCACACTCTTGGCAAGAAATGACCGGCCGACCGTGTACCACGCCATATCCTATGCTGTGCTTGTTTCGACGACACAGCGAACGTGCCCCCGCCAGGTGCAGAAGCCGCCAACCAAGGAACAGAGGACCAACGATGCCAGCTTGCCCCTTACCCGCTGACGAAGCGCTGCGCCAGCGCACGCTCGATGACATGAACCTGGTCGACACGCCAGCCGAGCATTACCTCGATACCCTGGTGCGGCTGACCCAGGACCTGGCCCACGTGGATACCGTGCTTATCAGCCTGATCGACCAGGACCGACAGTGGTTCAAGGCCCGCATAGGGATTGAGGCAAGCGAAACGACGCGCAGTGTTTCCTTCTGCGGCTACGCCATTCTCGGCGAGGGTACCCTGATGGTGCCCGACGCCAAGTGCGACGGGCGATTCGTCGATAACCCGCTGGTGCTCAACCCGCCCTACATCCGCTTTTACGCAGGCCACCCCCTGCGTGCAGGCAACGGCAAAGCCATCGGTACGCTGTGCATGTTCGACCCGCGCCCGCGCGTGCTCAGCGAGGCTCAGCAAGCGAACTTCCGGGACCTGGCTACGCTCGCCGAGGGATACTTGCAACTGCGCACCCTGGCGCAGGTAAACCGCGACTTGCGCCTTGAAATGGATCGCGAGCAACGCAAAGCCCTGCTCGACCCTTTGACACAACTGTGGAACCGCGGCGCGTTGTCGGCGTTTGAAGAGCATGAACGGCGGTTGGCGGAGGTGAACGGCTTACAACTGGGTGCTGTGTATGCCGACCTGGATCACTTCAAATCCATCAACGACAAGTACGGCCATGGCGGCGGTGACAAAGTGCTTTGCGAATCTGCCCGTCGCCTGCGCGCTGCACTGCGCCCCGACGACCTGCTGGTGCGCCATGGGGGTGAGGAGTTTGTCGCTGTTTTGCATGTTAAAGACAGCGAAGAGCTGACGAGGATTGCTGAGCGGATTCGCGAACAGGTGGGTGCCAGCCCGATGCAGTTGCCCTGTGGGCAGTTGAACGTAACCTTGAGCATAGGGTGCACCCTGTTCGCCAAGGGTGAAACGCTGGATGACGCACTGGAACGCGCCGACAAGGGGCTCTATACCGCTAAACAGAACGGGCGTGACCGGGTTGTCTATGTAGCGCCGCCGCTCTGAGACGAGCGCGAACCGGGCTGTACGGCATCTCTAACTCGCACGTCAGCCCGGCTATTCATTTCCCCGAACCCGCCCCACTCGGCATGCCCTTTCCGCCGAGGCTGAATCATCCAAAGGCCGCAAGCAAAGCGCTCAAACCCTGCGCGCGCCCTGTGAAAGCAACCGCCCAGCAAAACTCAAAAAAGTGCCGCGCCCCCGTGAAAGCCATTGCCTTGCTCAAACTCCAAAACATGGCGCGAGGAAGCAAATGCTTACTCAAATCCCAAAAGATGACGCGATCCCTGTGGGAGCGGGCGCGCCCGCGAACACGGGCGCAGCCCGTGCCATCCAGTACGACCCCGCCCAAAACACGGCATACCACTCACCAATCAGCAGAACCTGGTACAAGAAGCCCCAGCCCTTCGGTGCATCACCGCACCGATAGCCTAACCAGTAACCCCTGACCCAGCCGCTGAGCGGCCGACGATGCTGCACTCCGACATGCCCACGCCCCCCAACACACCACATGGCATCGCCGAAGCAGTCTCCACGAGCAGCCCGCCCTCAAAAAACTGCACCCATCCCCCTAAATCAGCAGCCCGCCCTCAAACAATCAGCAGCCCCGCCCCCTCTGTGGGAGCGGCTTCAGCCGCGAACACCGGCGCAGCCGGTGCCATGCCCCCGCCAGACTCCTCCCCGCCTAAACAGACTATCCAGAGCCATGCGACCACAGCTATCCACCCGCCGCCCGCAAAGCCCAAGACCTGGCTACATCCCAAATACACCTGCAAAACCGACCAGTCGTGTGCAGTTACTAGACAGCTGCCTCACGCCATAAACAACCTGCCAATCCCCCCAAACCGCGTCACTTCAGCCCTGCCCCACCCGCCCCAATCTCATCCATGAAATCCCCAAGAAACACCTCAAGCCGAGCATGACGCTCAGCAGCCAGCCGAGCCCCTTCAGCAGTTTTAAACCCTGACGCAAGCTTGAGCAGCTTGGTATGAAAATGCTCGACCGTATACGCCTTGTCCTGATATTCCCGCCCCAGCGCAGCAGGGTTCTCTAAATCGTACAGCGCCGACCCCATTCGCCCGGAAACGTAAAAACACCGGGCGATACCCACTGCACCTATGGCGTCCAGGCGATCACTGTCCTGAAGAATCCTGGCCTCAAGGGTGAGTGGTTCGAAGCCAGCCGAGTAGCTGTGGGTTTTGACTGCATGCGCCACCTGCTCGATGCGCTGCAAGGGCCAGCCCATATCAGCGAGGATTGACGCCGCCCTTTGTGCAGACAGCGTTGACGCCTGCCCACGCAAGGGCGAGTTCTTTTCTACCGCGACACAATCATGCAGCACAGTCGCTGCAAGCAGCACTTCCAGGTCGCCGCCTTCTATGCGCTGTATTCGTTGGGCGTTGACCCATACGCGATGGATGTGGGACAGGTCGTGGGAGCCATCCTGCTGGTCGGCTGGCATGTACTTCAGTAGGTCAGCGGCAAGGTGCTGGAAAGGGGCAAAAGCTTCGATAGTCATCGTTGGTGCATTCCATTGGCTGTCACTTGGCGTCCGTTGTCAGGGGGCAGCCCCATGTCCTGCCACGGTCCAGATGCGAGCGGGTCAGTTTCAAGGCTTGAGTGTCGAAAGTCCATGCGGGACCGTTTGTTGGCATCGCGACATAACTGGATACAGGGATTCGTGAGTGAAAAGCTTTTTGAAAGCCACAAACCGTTAACAGAGCAGCCGGCGTTGCATGCTGTGAAGGTGGATGGGCGAAAAAAGTCAGAATTAACCCCTTCCTTGTAGGCCATTTCCCAAAGATACTCCCCAACCGTGTTTTTCGTTGCGGTCGTTTTTTCACCGTTCTAGTCTCGGTCCGTCGTTGCATATCAACGACCGGCTTTGACAGGCCGCGACGATACACAGTGCATACCCGTTTATGGCGGTTGTGCATGGGGCACGCTCGCGTGCGCCGGTTTCTGTGTTCGCCGGTCTGTCAACCCATGTACAGCTGCCACCTTTCCGTTTGACAGCGGGCTGGCGGTGGCCCCACCGAGAACACAGTACGATGCTAAAAATAGTTCCTGATCCACCCCATACACTCCAAACCCTCGAAGACACCCTGATCCAAGCCACGGACTACGCACTATGCGCGGCGACCGTTGTACATCAGGCAATACTGCTGCAGCCCAAATCGCCCGCGTCGATTCTGATGATGGCCTCAATGCATGAGCTGGAGACGCTGCGAGCTTTGCTTGAGTCCGCACTGGTCCAGGTGCAGATGCCCACTGAGCCTAGGACTTTGCACTAAGGCTTCATTTATGTGTCGCCTGGGCTGCCCCTATCGCCAGCAAGCCGGGCTCCCGCATGGATCTGAGCTGGGCCACAGATCTCAAGGCCTATGCGGTATTTGTGGGAGCTGGCTTGCCGGCGATGAGGCCAGACCAGGCACTAGAGATTTCGGGGATGAACAATGACCACAGAAGAAACCAAATTCACCGTCGGCAAAACCACCTTCTATCAAGGTGAAAACCAGACCCATCCCCTCTTCCGCATTGAAGCCGGTATCCCTTGCCAGAGCGCCCGCGAACAGGCCTCAGAGCTTATGGGCTACGCACGGGATATGACCCTGGACGGCTTGATGGAAGACAAACCACAGCTTATCTGGGCTTCGCATTACCTCTGTGCTTTGGCCAAGGCGCTGATGGATGATGCCGAGCTGGGAATGATGAAGAATCCTTGAGAAGAGGCTCTGCCGCAGGACCAATCCTTCATGTTCGAAGGAATGGGCCTGCCCACGAAGGGCCGCCAAGCGGCCCCTGCAATCCAAGCGTCAGAGCAGAAAGGTTCGTCTGTTTCGCAGGAATTGGGCGAGCACTACCTGAAGTGCTCGCGAAAGCTGGCCCTGAAGTCCAACGGTTTTAAGTACAGTTGGTTCGACAAATCACCTCGCAAAATGAAAAGTCTCGGCTCGCCGCTAAGCTGGAAAACCCGGTAAAGATAAAATTGGTCCCCTGCTTCCGCAGAGAACTCCAGTTCATTGTGGCTAACGATAAAAGAGGATGCGATCCCCCCATTCGTCGCCTTAACCTCGATATAGCGATGGAGAACATCGCTCTCAAACGAGAGAATGTCGTAGCCAGTGCCATCACCTCGAGTGTCCGAGATCCACTCCAACTTTTGGAACAGCTCAGGATGCCCCATCTCCGTCAAGCGATGCTGCTCATAGCCAATCACCCAGTCCTCGCCCAATCGCCCAAGTTTGCGATTCGCTTCGTCCCGAGCGGCGTAATCAAGCTTGCGCGGTAGGCGTTCTCGCAAACGGGTCGGTGCAACCAGCTTTTGCCTTTCCGCCATTACCGGAGATGCGACCAGCACGGCCGAGTAGGATTTCTGTGCCGGAGGCTTCACATCTTCCAATACATCGACGATCTTGCTTACGTCTTCAGAATGTCGAAGCACGTAATCCTGGACAGCTTTGCGTAATAACAATTGACTGTTGCCACGCGGTTTATAGCCTTGGATAAAAGGCAAACCCATATCTGCGAGCACAGCACTGATGTTCTGGTGTTTAAGCTCTACGGACGCTTTGCTTCGCCCTCTCAACCGCTTGCGCAAGATCTCGTTGTGCCCGGACTTGGTGTAGGCCACACCATCAGCTTCCAAGCGGAGCATTTCAAAATAGTCGGCGACCGTGGAGTGAACCTCATCCTCCGTCCAATCCTCCCCGATCCGTATAACGTCAAAACCCAAAGCCTGGAGCAGCGGAACCACGGTCATTTCACCGCCAGAGAAATCCTCGGCCCTAAGCATGCCTTGATTAGGGAACTGCTTACCAAAGGCAACACCCACGATCGCCTTCGAATCGCATGGTTCCCCGGTTCGAGGGTTGCGAACCATGTAGTCTCTGGACTTTCCGAAACCATAGCGTTCGAGGAACGCCACCCGTCCCAGACGCGAAAACTCATCCATTGCAGCCTGTACGGCGGCGGGGCTTTTTAGGAGGGAAAGCTGGGGCACTGGCTAAGCATCCTTGCGGCGATTTCGTCGCCACTCTCGGCTTTTTCCTACGCAAAATCAAGCCCAGTAAAGCCGAATCACCAGCTAATGAATGTATTCGCCTATCGCGCACATGAGTCACAAACCGTCAGACCGCCTGCGATATGAGTTGGCTATCGAAATGCTGATCGACCAAACTGAGTTCCGTTTGCCCGGGTAGAGTTAATCATCAACTCGAACAGTACGGTTCGAAGTAGCCAGAGCCCCCAGCGCCGTTGCGTCAGCCGGACGCCTAGAGTAATGATCATCAAGGGAGCCCTGATACCGGTGGAAAGACGGTGGCAGGGCTGAACCTGCTGGCTGGCTTTACATGTATTCAGGAACGTTCGCAGATGCCGTTGCCAATACAAATTATTTCGTGATATTCGATAAACACATCGCACCACGAAAATAATGGCCGCTAAATCAATCGTAGACGCGCTCAAGTCAGCACAAAAACTTCCAAATGGAAAACAGCCATTAAATTTGAGCAAACTATTAAAGAGGGCAGCCAAAAGCCGCCCTATTAGCCAACACTATCTTCTTTCAACCACTAGAGACTTACGCATAAAGGAAGGAATATTCACAGCAAACCACGCAACATCCTTTATATCTGCACGATCTTTTTCTCTTTGCACCACACCAAGATCAAAAAATCTTAACTGCAAAGTAATTCGATCTTTGAAACGATACTCACGATCATTTTTCACATCCGCACTTTGGCTAAAGTACTGATTAATAGGCGAGTACCTATCAATTCCCTGCGCTGCGTTTCTCACTCTTCTTGAGCGATACCCGCTTTCTAATTTATTCATTAAAAAAACATCAACCTTTAGCGAATCATTTTCAGCTAAAAGCTTAGAAAGCGCAATCAACATGGCACTGTGTTGTTCTGCATCCTTGGCGTCACGAACCTGGACGGATAAAAGGAAGTCCTCTAACACAGAATACAATGGAACAGCCTCAATAAAATTATGTGGTGACGTTACAACACCCATAACTTCAGCTGCACTTTGCACGCCTCCATAAGCAGCAGCCCACTTACTTACAGTGCGGTGTAGCAAGCCTCTGTTTGACTCTATGGCCATTGCATCTCTATGCATGACTTTGGGAACCAACCATCCATCAACCGGAATCTTTCGAACTCCAAGCCCAATGACATTAGCACGCGTGGGTTTAAGCAACTGAGTTAAAATAAAATCTCTACGCCACTCCGATAGAGGCTTACCGCGATTTGATACTAGAGCCTCACGAACGCATTCTTCATGCTCTATATATTCAGAAAAAGCGTCTCTAACAGAAGTCTGGAGAAACACCCGGCACTGATTCAAATAGGGTAGCTTATATCCAAAGAAACGTGCTCTTTGCTGTAAGTTATCGGCCGCAGGCGCCGTCCCCAATGGCCGCGGCATATATGTGATACATAGCCCCTCAACAGTATAACCTCGATCAAGTTTGGCTCCACCCACCAGTATCCAATAAGGGGAAGATTTCCATGACACTTTCTCTTCGGCATCTTTCGTACCATTAATTTCGACAACGTTTAGCTCAACAAAAACCTCTTCGGCAATTTCAACTAGAAGATCTTCCAACGGTGGCAACCCGTGGCAAGTCGCTTCTAGAGAAGCGTATTCATCTTGAAATAAACTGACAATTGCGGCTTGTGGCTTCACCCCGTGGAGAGGCATCATACCCTTTAGAGTTCTTAAAGAGTTATCAATCCAGCCTTTGTAAAGTTTATGCGAGCTTGTCGATATTGCAGGATGAACCATCATCGACCGATTACGATCTTTCGCACCTTTTCCTTTCACTCTTGTCAATGAATGATGCGAGGCCACCAATAAAAATGTCCTCAGCGCCTTCAGCAAACTCTTCGGCGGTGCTTTCAACACATTAGTTTTAGAAGGAATTTCCTGAGAAGGGATAATTTCAACCAAACCCTTCTGCTCTAAAAAAAACGCCTTCCCCCCTGTGTAAGTATCACCCGGAGTCACCAATTCTGCAAAATTTGGATTCAGAAAATCCGTTTGAGCTAGTAGCAGGTTTGCTTGAGGGGTCGCGGTATACTGCAGATAAGAGTGGTGCGGAAGCACATCTCGAAGCTTCAAAATAGACTTATACGTCGTACTAACATCAGTCACAGCTGCAAGGCCCGCCTGTATTCTAGCAGCCTTAGTATTTAAACTTGCCTGATCACTTTCGTCATCAATAATCAAACACGGAACATTTGAGAGGTCCAGTTTTGAAAAAACCGCCGCCAGCTTCTCTAGATGCCCACCATGCTTCAGCACGGTTATCAGAAGTGATTTTTTTGAAGGTTTTCTCTTCCAAGCGTCAAGACGACTCTCAATCTGATCTTTGACGGACATAGATGGATTAGATAAATGATACCAGTCTTCGCTGCCCTCTATCTCAAAGTCCCTTTTGAGTCTATCTTCGGACTGATCTCTCAAATTATTTTTAGTACCGGCCAACACGATTATCACACCATAACCGTTATCACGTGCTAGCGCAATAACTGTTTCAAAGGATAAAGTTTTACCACTTTGAACATAACCAACTACCAGTCCAGTTTCTGGACTAGCCGATACTGAAGGTGGCAGACAACGTCCGAGAATACGCCTAGCCTCCTGCAGAATCGAAAACTCACCTTTAGTAAGGTCCTCGAAACTAGGCCCGTTAGCATCCTTAGACTTCCCATCTAAGAATTGCGTCGTAAAATCTCCTAGCTCCGGTTCCCACCGAAGCGGAGGAAAAATTAACGGTTCTTTACTGTTCAATTGCAAGCTCTCCATTGCTCAATATACCGCGCAACAATTTGTTAATGTGGTAAAGTGTCGTTTCGGGTGGATTACCTGTAACATCTTCCGCAAGGACTAGCGCAATACCAACAACAACAGCAAAACGCAAAAGCAACTCGATATTTTCGTTATTAACGCCGAGAAACTCAGACGTAAACGGATGAACCAGAGATAATTCCACCGTCAACTTTCGACAAGTATCTCCAGAAACCCTCAAGTCTTGGGATTTAGCAACCGACACCCAATCTTCACGCGAATAATCAACACAAGTTCGCAAGTCTATTGACCACTGCCATGAACCATCATCAATCACAACTATCTTTTCGGACGCCTGAAGTGTACTTACCTCCAACTCTTCCGGAATCGCACCTCCGAAATGAGAGGCAGGGTCAGAACTGACCTCTTTCAAAATAGGCGCCAGACTGCTTTTAACATAGGCACCCACTAATTCAGTAGCATATTCGGCCTTCGCCAGAATAGACTTTTTACTTGGAAGAGCTCGATAGTTATCAGCCTGAGCAAGAATATTAAGATCACCAGACTCCAACTCCTGCTTTAAGCAATCGAGAAATTCTTCTTCAAACTCCTCCCAGCGAAATCCATTCTTAGTGTGACTTACTTCAAAACCTTCGGCGTGCAGCTCACCAAACAAACGTTGGTAACGATAACTGTTTGTCTGCTTAAATATAAAGTCGGGCCTATAGGTTTCATCGTAACTCCCCTCTATAAGCCTATTCCTCCGAAAAATCGAGAAACCCGCCAAATTAGTTGAGCCCACTTCTCTCAAAGCAGCAAACCCAGTGATGCGCTGGCCCTGCCCAAAATCGAAATCTAAAGACTTTTTCCAGAGTATTAACTGACCGTCCCCAACTGGAATACCGGGGGCCTTATATTCTAAACTCTGAAGAATAGGAACCTCAGAATACTTGAGTAATTCGTCCCCAAAAAACAACTGCATTTGGCCATTGCGTATGAATACTCTATATATACTAGCAAGATGATCTTTGATTTTTCCTATGGTACGTCCTTGGGGTATGTGATGAAGTCCATTTAACACCACAACCGTATAGCTGCCCTTTGTTGTACCTGAATCCCTCTCACTCACATCGAGCGTTTCAATATTATTTTCTACGATGTCTCTAATATCAAACTCGATTTTGCGCTCGATACTACTGTCAACTGCTTTTGTTCGGACACTCCAGTCTTGCGAGAACCAACAGGCTGCGCTTTTCATTCCCATTCCGAACTCAGACAGACCGGCTCTATCTGTAGGAACCTGTGCAGCTCTGAATGCTCGAGGAAAATCGTCTAATGAAATACCAGCCGCATTGTCAGAGACAACAATTCGCCCAGGAGGACTGGTCTCGATTTTCACAGTCACTCGGAACTGATAATTCTCACCATTAACCGCATACAATTTTTCTCGGTTCGCCAAATAACTCTGAAGAGAGTTGTCGATAAATTCAGCTAGTGCGAACCACGGCTTGTAATTAAGATGCCGCAAAACTGACAGCATTGTAACTTGTGGACGAATCCCTACCGGCTTAGGTGACCCATGTTTCGGCTCCTGCGGCATAAGCACTTCCTTAAAAACTGCCCACCAAAAATATTTTTAACTTTAACGAATCAAGCTTCTCGCTACCATCTCCACTACACTTGAGTTCACAGCATTGCCCAGTGCGGAGAACGCGTGCGTGGTAAACTTTGGAAGTTCCTTCAGACCTTCTAAACTCTGAAGCCTGGCACATTCGCGGGGCGTCATATATCTTTTTTGCCAACCGATGATTGGAACTTGAGTATCGGTCATTGCAATTAAACTAGGCGCCGTTGTAGGCCGTTTAACCCTAACTCCTGAAGCCCTGAATTGCAGCACGTAATCCCAGATATTCCGGCCACCGCCTTTCACATTCCACTCAAGCTTCTGCAAACTAGAGGGAAATTCCAGAATATTCGGAAGCCAGGGATCTATCCATTTTTTATTAGACTGATAAAACTCACGATTTTTCCTAATAAAATTCTGCTTCCATTTTGGAAAAATCATCTGTGGTGTTCTTGCGTGGCTGGGCAAAGCCGCCCAACGCTGCTCAACTGACTCTAAGGATTTCAAATCTGTTCCATGGCTACCCTTATACCCCTTGAGAGCTTTTTCACCATTAATCATTTTGTCTGAATATGGCGTCTCGTCTTCATAAGGGTACGTGGCCCCCCACTCCATAGACCACAATGGAAACCACGGAAGCTCTACATTTGCGGGGCATCGCTCAATAAAGTCCTGCCAAACTTCGAGACAATCCGAAGCGCGCTTCGATAATTGCTTCGCATCAGAGGGTGAGTCTTCAAGTATAGAACTAATCGAAGTCTCTTTTGAGCTTATAACCGGCCATTCAAAGTCTTCTAAACTGTCGACTGACCCTACAATATATATCCGCTCCCTGATCTGCGGAATACCGAAATTGTGTGGAGAAAGTTTTGTAGCCTTAACTTCGTAACCCAGTCCGCCCTCACCTAATTCCGCCAAGATCCTCTTCCAGGTTCTTCCCTGATCGTGCTTAAGCAAATTCGGAACATTTTCAAGAATAAAATAGCGAGGCTTTTTTATAGATAGTATACTAAGAACCTCAAAGAACAGCCCCCCCTGCTCTGTGCACTCAAAGCCCAACTGCTCCCCGGCTTTTGAAAAAGGTTGGCACGGAAAACCAGCCGTCAAGACATCATGATCAGGAACATCGCTAGGAAGGACGCTTCTGATGTCACCAGCAGGAAGTAGTCCAAAGTTTGTTTGGTACAAATTGCGGAGATGCTCTTTCCACTCTGCGGCGAAAACACACGCACCGCCCATTCTTGCGAGCGCGAGATGAAAGCCACCCAGGCCTGCAAAAAGATCGACAAACTTAAAACTATTTTCATTATCCCTAACGATACTTGGTCCTGAGATGCTAGGCTTCTCAGCCAACCCTTCCCCAAACGACATAATTAACCCATCAACTATTGAAAGAACCAGTAAGCACTGAACTGACAAGCTACTGAACAAATGTCCAGTACTATACCTCTCTCACTGTACAGGTGGAAGCGTCAATCCGATACTACGGCAGCCAACCAATGGCATCATTAAGCCACTACATGAGCCCATAAATCAAGCACGCAAAAAAGCCAGATCATCTCTGATCTGGCTTTTTAAATATGGTCGGGACGGAGTGATTCGAACACTCGACCCCTTGCACCCCATGCAAGTGCGCTACCGGGCTGCGCTACGCCCCGACTGGGCTTTGAAGCATGCTCTCAATGCTACCGAGAACGTTGAAGAATTTACCCTAACCTCCTGATAAATGAAAGCTTTTTCTCAAAAAATTTCCACTCATCAAAAACAAGGTCACTTCTTCAAAACCACCAACACATCCTCCAACTCAACAATCATCTGCCGAATCAGCTGCTTGTACTGGCTCGACTCATCCTTGGCCTCATCACTGGAAAGCCTCAACCGAGCCCCGCCAATGGTGAACCCCTGGTCATAAAGCAGCGCGCGAATCTGGCGAATCATCAGCACATCCTGCCGCTGATAATACCGCCGGTTCCCCCGCCGCTTCACGGGATTGAGCTGGTCGAACTCCTGCTCCCAATACCGCAGCACGTGCGGTTTTACCGCACAAAGCTCACTCACCTCACCAATGGTGAAGTACCTTTTGCCCGGTATGGGGGGCAGTTCGTCGTTATGGCTTGGTTCCAGCATAGGCCTCAACCCGGGCCTTCAACTTCTGCCCTGGACGAAAGGTGACGACGCGCCGTGCGGTGATCGGGATTTCTTCCCCTGTCTTGGGGTTGCGGCCCGGCCGCTGGCGTTTGTCGCGAAGGTCGAAGTTGCCGAAACCGGACAGCTTGACCTGCTCGTTCTCTTCAAGTGCGTGCCGAATTTCTT
>Ga0268257_1001819_pt1 | contig 17050 bp, 15 predicted proteins | sample AgamicAtPrz_FD_200249 | JGI IMG/M metagenome (GOLD analysis project Ga0268257, IMG submission 200249) | Agave microbial communities from Guanajuato, Mexico - At.P.rz (v2) (version 3) | ecosystem: Host-associated > Plants > Phyllosphere > Phylloplane/Leaf | place: Guanajuato, Mexico | collected... | reverse complement strand
ACGGGACGACGTGTGGATCGGGTCATGACGGCTACCTTTGGTTTTTTTGTTGTATCCGGGAAAACTTCCCGGTGTGTCGGGAATTCTTGGTCCCGACCTGCTTGCCAACAATTGCCCGCAGTGCGGAATTTTCTAGTTCCTTGGTATCAGTGAACCTACGCGGTCCCCCCCTGTGGGAGCGGCCTTGTGTCGCGAAAGGGCTGCAAGGCAGCCCCGGCGATTTCAGCCATCGGCACAAATTCTGGGGCCGCTTCGCGCCCCTTTCGCGACACAAGGCCGCTCCCACAGGGGGCCGCGTTACACCCTCAGATTGGGGGCTTGGCGTCGACGCGCCGCAGCTGTTGGCGTTCGTAGCGGGGGTACAGGTGGCTGACACTGCGAATCAGCTCGTATCGGGTCAGGCTGATACCGGCAAACCGCTCGGGTATCGGGCTGCGGATCATCTCGGCCATGTCATCGCCACGCACCGCGCCGTCACGCATCAACCCATCCAGCCAGCCCAGGTAATCACGCATCTGCGCAAACGGCCGGGCATCGCTGGCCAGCGGTCCGTGACCGGGTACCAGCTGCTTCCAGGGCAGCGCTTGCAAGGTGTCCAGGTCCTTCAGCCACACCTCCAGCCCCGGGCTGTTGGGCGTGGTCAGCGCGCGCTCGTGGAACACCAGGTCGCCGGCGAACAGCACGCCAGTGTTTTCATCCAGAATCGCCAGGTCGGCACCGGTATGCCCGCCCAGCGCCAGCAGCCGCAGGCGGTGGCCACCCACCTCGTGAATACCCGGCTCCAGCACCCGGGTCGGCAGCACCACCTCGGTACCGCGCATCCAGTCGCCGACCAGGCGGTACATGTTTTCGGCCATGGCCTCGCCCTGCTGGCGCAACAGCTCGCCGGTACCGGCCAGGGCGCCGATGGGCACATCGGCAAAGGCCTGGTTGCCCAGCACATGGTCGGGGTGATGATGGGTCAGCAGCACTTCGACCACCGGCTTGTCGGTGGTGGCGGCAATGGCCTGGCGCAAGGCTTCGCCGTAGCGTTTCGACGGCCCGCTGTCGATCACCACCACCCCGCTGTCGGTGACGATGAACGCGGTGTTGACGATATTGCCGCCGTTGTCCTTGGCGAAATTGTCGGTGCTGCCCTCCAGCAGCCAGGTGCCCTCGGCGATCTGCCGGGGCTTGAGCCGATAGTCCAGGTCTGCCCAGGCTGGCAGGCCCAGGCACAGCAGCAACAGCAGAATGCAACGCATGACAGGCGCCTCTGGTCAGGGATGGAGTCGGGCAAGGCGTTCATGGCACTGCCGCCTCGAACTGGTTGCCGCTGTTGTCCTGCAACACCAACCGGGTCGGCCCGGGGCCCTGGATGTCGAAGCCCAGGTTGGGGTTTTCGCTGACCGCCGGGTACAGTTCCAGGCTGGCCAGGCGCTGGCCGTCCGCGCCTTGCAGCTCGGCATGGTTGAGGAAGAATTCTGGAATGCCGCTGACCAGGCCGTTGTCCATCGGGTGGGCCACCTGCAGGCGCAAGCGGCTGCTGTCGCCGCGCGGGTAGCGCCCGCCCAGGACTTCACCGAGGTGCTCCTCCCAGCCGGGCTGGGTACGTACCACACTGGGCGCGGTACAACCGCCGCCAGCGGCATCGATCAGGGCCGAGCCGACGTGCCACAGGCCGTCGCGCGTCAGCACCGCAGCGCGCAGCGGTGTGGCCTGCTCGATGCGGATGCGGATCGACAACCAGGGCAGCACGCGCTCGCCGGGCTGGAAGTCGACAATGCGCGGCAGCGGGTTGAGTTCGGCCCAGGCGAGAATCCGCACCACCTCGCCGCTGAACGCCCGGGCGTCGATCTCCAGCGGCACCTGGCGGGCGTCCTCGGCAAAGGGCGGCGCCAGCAGCTTGACCCGGTCATCGAACACGAACGCGGCCTGGCCCAGCAGCTGCTTGTGGTAGAAGTCCCACATCACCGACGGCACCGGGTCCTTTTGGCTACCTGGCTCGCTGGCCAGGGCTTGTGCGGCCCAGGGCACCCAGCAGGCCAGCAGGAAAGTCGCTCGCCAGTTCATCGCCCACTCCTTTTGATCAACGCAAACCTGGCTGACAGTGCACGGTCCTTGTGGGAGCGGGTTCACCCGCGAACACCGGCGAAGCCGGTGCCATATACCGCGTCGCATTCTTCGCGGGTGAACCCGCTCCCACAGGGGGATGTGTTGCTTTTACAAACTCACAAGCCTGCGAAGCTTGTTACTGATACATTTCCGGCACCTGGTAACGCAGGCCGTAACCGGCATAAATCGCCTTCATCCGCCCATCACGAATCAACGCCTCAAGCGCTTCCTCCAGCGCATAAGCCAGCTGCCGGTTGCTTTCATGCACAGCCATGCCGATCTCCCAGGCCTGCTTGCCAAGGTTCGGGTAGGCGTTTTCCGCCAGGGCCAGTTGCGGGTCGGCGGCCTGGTGCAGTTGCCAGTCAACCTCGCCGCGCATCGCCATCACCGCGTCCACCTGGCCGGCCTGCATGGCACCGAAGGCCTGCTGCACATTGGGGTAATGATGGGTCCTGGCGCTGAGCATGCCGTTGAACACGGAAGTCAGATAGAACGACGGCACGCTGTCCACCTCGACCCCGATCGGGTGCTGCTGGAACACCGCGACACTGGCCACCGAGGCCAGGCGGCGGCGATCGTAGGCGACCTGCCAGCGCTCCTCCTGATAGGGGCCGAACATCACCACCTGGGCGTTTTCCAGCTCGCCCACCTCGTTGCGCCGCTGCGCGTAGGCATGGTCGTACGGCACCCGCATCATCAGGTCGGCCAGCTGCTGGTGGCGCAGCGGGCTGCCACGCCAGATGTAGTCGCGCAGATCGTCGTCGAGCTTCTCGCCAGGTGGCGCCCAGATCAGCTGCAAGCGCACCCCCAACGCCGTGGCCAGGGCCTGCGCCAGTTCCACGTCGACACCGCGCGGCTGGCCGTGGTCCTCGAAGCTGTAGGGCGCAAAGTCCTTGTACACCGCCACCTTCAGTTCGCCAGCGGCGATGATCGCGTCGTAGCTGCGCACCTGCGCCTGCGCCGCCGCGCAACACAGCAGCAGGCCGCTCAACAGCACCGCCAACAGACGCATGGCCGTCACTCCTCGATGTGCACGCTGTCCAGGTAGGTGCGCACCGCCCACAGGGCCTCCTGGCTCAGGTAGTCGGCCATTTTCGGCATGTACACCCGGCCGTCGCGGACCGCACCATGGCGTACCCGCTCGACGAACCACTCATCCCCGGCCTCGCCGGCATCGAGCATGCGCAAATCTGGGGCGATGCCCCCGGACTTGGCCTCCAGGCCATGGCAGGCGGCGCAGTTCTGATTGTAGGCCGAGGCACCGATTTCCACGGCCTTGTCATGCTCGGGAGAGCTGCGGTACGGGTTGACCGCCGCCCAGCCATCGCCGTCCAGGGTCACGCCAGCGTCCTTGATCGGGGTCAGGCCCTGGGTTTCCACGGCCTGGGGCACCACATTGCCATGTGCCCAGGCCGTGCCGGTCAGCACCGCACTGGCAAGCAGCCCGGCAGCCAGCAAGACGTTGCGTTTTGTTGTCATTTTTATGCCCTCACGATTGCACGCAAGGCCTCAACCACAGAGGCCGTGTCGCCATCTTAGAAACAGCCCGCAAGCGGCCGAATGCTGCTTTGGTGGCCGCGCCTTACTCCCTTGGTAGTAGGGCTTGTGGCGAAGGGCCAAATGAGGTGCCCATCGGGAACTATTCCCGGCAAGGGCGGGACATTTTCCGTATCCGGCGACGCCCGCCCCGTCCCACCCTGTGCAGGCCAAAACCTCCACTGGGAACTGCAACCATGACAACAAGAACGCTACCCGCCCTTTCCCCTCTGGCCCTGAGTGTGCGGGCCTTGCTGCTGGCCGGTAGCCTGGCCCTGAGCAACGCGGCCATAGCCGCCACCGCCCCAGCCGCACCTGCCGGCAAGAACGTGACCTGGGAAGACATCGCCAACGACCACCTGACCACCCAGGACGTGCTGCAGTACGGCATGGGCACCAACGCCCAGCGCTGGAGCCCGCTGGCCCAGGTCAATGACCAGAACGTGTTCAAGCTGACCCCGGCCTGGTCCTATTCCTTCGGCGACGAAAAGCAGCGCGGTCAGGAATCCCAGGCCATCGTCAGTGACGGTGTGGTCTACGTCACCGGCTCCTATTCGCGGGTGTTCGCCCTCGATGCGAAAACCGGCAAGCGCCTGTGGACCTACAACCACCGCCTGCCGGACAACATTCGCCCCTGCTGCGATGTGGTCAACCGCGGCGCGGCGATCTACGGCGACAAGATCTACTTCGGCACCCTCGACGCGCGGGTCATCGCCCTCGACAAGCGCACCGGCAAAGTGGTGTGGAACAAGAAGTTCGGCGACCACGCCGCCGGCTACACCATGACCGGCGCCCCGGTGCTGATCAAGGACAAGACCAGCGGCAAGGTACTGCTGATTCACGGCAGCTCCGGTGATGAATTCGGCGTGGTCGGCCAACTGTTCGCCCGCGACCCGGACACCGGCGAAGAGGTGTGGATGCGGCCCTTCGTCGAGGGCCACATGGGCCGCCTGAACGGCAAGGACAGCACGCCGACCGGTGACGTCAAGGCGCCGTCCTGGCCGGACGACCCCACCACCGAAACCGGCAAGGTCGAAGCCTGGAGCCACGGCGGCGGCGCACCTTGGCAAAGCGCCAGCTTCGACCCCGAGACCAACACCATCATTGTCGGTGCTGGCAACCCCGGCCCTTGGAACACCTGGGCGCGCACCTCGAAAGGCGGCAACCCGCATGACTACGACAGCCTGTATACCTCAGGGCAGGTCGGCGTCGACCCGAGCACCGGTGAGGTGAAGTGGTTCTACCAGCACACGCCCAACGATGCCTGGGATTTCTCCGGCAACAACGAACTGGTGCTGTTCGACTACAAGGGCAAGGACGGCAAGCTGGTCAAGGCCACCGGCCACGCCGACCGCAACGGTTTCTTCTACGTGGTGGACCGCAGCAACGGCAAACTGCAGAACGCCTTCCCCTTCGTCGACAACATCACCTGGGCCAGCCACATCGACCTCAAGACCGGGCGCCCGGTGGAAACCCCCGGGCAGCGCCCGGCCAAACCGCTGCCGGGAGAAACCAAGGGCAAGCCGGTGGAGGTCTCGCCACCCTTCCTTGGCGGCAAGAACTGGAACCCCATGGCCTACAGCCAGGACACCGGCCTGTTCTACATCCCTGGCAACCAGTGGAAGGAGGAGTACTGGACCGAGGAGGTGAACTACAAGAAGGGCTCGGCCTACCTGGGCATGGGCTTCCGCATCAAGCGCATGTACGACGACCACGTCGGCACCCTGCGCGCCATGGACCCGAGCACCGGCAAGCTGGTGTGGGAGCACAAGGAGCAGTTGCCGCTGTGGGCCGGCGTGCTGGCGACCAAGGGCAACCTGGTGTTCACCGGCACCGGCGACGGCTTCTTCAAGGCCTTCGACGCCAAGACGGGCAAGGAGCTGTGGAAGTTCCAGACCGGCAGCGGCATCGTCTCGCCGCCGATCACCTGGGAACAGGACGGCGAGCAGTACATCGGCGTGACCGTGGGCTACGGCGGCGCGGTGCCGCTATGGGGCGGCGACATGGCCGAACTGACCAAGCCGGTGGCCCAGGGTGGTTCGTTCTGGGTGTTCAAGATCCCCAGCTGGGACAACAAGACTGCACAGCGTTGACTGCCTGAGTTGACGCATCACTGGGGCTGCGATGCAGCCCATCGCCGGCAAGCCAGCTCCCACAGGTACAGCGCAGGTCTCAAGGGTTGCGCAGCCCCTGTGGGAGCTGGCTTGCGGCGATGGGCCGCAATGCGGCCCCAGGGTGCATACCCGACTTCACATTGAGAGCCTTTCGCCATGAACTACCTGCCACTTGCCTTGCTGATCGTGCTGGCCCCTGCCATGGCCGAGAATGCCGACGACGCTGGCAACGATACCCCCCTGACCATCAACGGCTGCGTGATTGCCGAAGCCAGCCAGTGCCCGGGGGCCGACCTGCGGGGCGCCAACCTGGCCAACCAGGACCTGCGCAAGATGAACCTGGCCGGCGCCGACCTGCGCGATGCCGACCTGCGCCATGCCCGGCTGGACCTGGCCAACCTGGAAAAGGCCAGACTGCAAGGCGCCAACCTGACCCGCGCCAGCCTGCAGCAGAGCAACCTGCGCCTGGCCGACCTGAGCCAAAGCCGGCTCGTGGCTATCCAAGGCTGGGGCCTGTATGCCCAGGGTGCGCAATTTGCCAAGGCCGACCTCAGAGCGGCCTACCTGCAGTTCGCCAGGTTGTCAGGGGCAAAGATGCAGCAGGCCAACCTGCGCGCGGCGGACCTGGAAATGGCCTGGCTGAGCAAGGCTGACCTGCAAGAGGCCGATCTTGGCGATGCCAACCTGCAGGAGGCCAAGTTTGGCCAGAGCAACCTGGCCCGCGCCGACTTGCGCGGGGCGCGGCAGCATTACGGGAATTTTCAGGAGGCCAACATGGAGGGGTGCGAGGGGTGCCCCGAAACCTGGGACAAATGAGCCCGATATCCTGCCTTGCGCAGCCCCCCCTGTAGGAGCGGCCTTGTGTCGCGATGGGCTGCAAAGCAGCCCCGACGATTGCTGCGTTGACGCTGAAGCCCCTGGGGGCCGCTTTGCGGCCCATCGCGACACAAGGCCGCTCCTACAAGGCTCTGCGCAGAGTCCAGAATGCCTCACCCCGCCACCCGCACCACCCCCAGATCAATCCCCAGATGCACCAGCTCGGCGTGGGAACTGACCTGCAACTTGCTCTTGAGCAAGGTCAGGTGGTTGGACACGGTCTTGGCGCTGATGCACAGCTGCTCGGCAATCCCCCGCACCGGTGTGCCCTTGGCCAGCATCACGAAAATCTCCAGCTCACGCTGGGTCATGCGCTGCAGACGCGGGTCGCTGGCATTGTGCTGTGAGGTGCAGGCCAGCTGGGTGGCCAGGGGCTGTTCGATATAGGCATGCCCGGCCAACACCCGCTGCACCGCCTCGATCAGCACTTCGGGCGCCGAGTTCTTGGTCAGGTAGCCCGAGGCCCCGGCATCCAGCGCCTGGCGCACCAGCGGCAGTTCGTCATGCATGCTGAAGAACAGCACCCGCAATTGTGGCAGGCGCTGACGCAGGCGCCGGGTGGTTTCCAGGCCGCTGATGCCTGGCAGGCCGAAGTCCATGATCACCAGGTTGGGCACCTGCTCCTGAACCCGGGCCAGCGCCTCTTCGCCACTGGCAGCCTCACGCACCTGTACTGTCGGCAGCACTGCCCGCAACAGGCTGGCATAGCCCTGGCGGACCACGGCGTGGTCATCGACCAACACGATATTCATCACACCTCCATGGGAATGTTCAGGTCCAGCGCCCAGCCGGCCCCAGGGCGGCTGAGGATGCGCAGTTCACCGCCCAGGCTGCGGGCACGCTCGGCCATCGAGTGCAGGCCTACCCCGGGGCGCTGGGGCTGGCTGGCACCGCAACCGTTGTCGCGAACCAGCAGGCGCAAGCCCTTGGCGCTGCGTTGCAGGCGCACCCGCACCTGGCTGGCGCCGGCGTGCCGGGCGACGTTGGTCAATGCCTCCTGCAGCAAGCGATACAGATGCGTCCTGCTCGGCCCGGGCAGTGCCGGCAACTGCTCGCCGACCCGCAGGCGGCAATCGATACCCTGGCTGGCCTGCCATTGGCTCACCAGCAGGCCAAAGGCTTCGGCCAGCGGCATGTGCTGCAGCGCCAGCGGGTACAGGTCGTGTACCAGGGCGCGGAAACCTTGCTGCAGGCGTTCGCAATCAAGCTCCAGGGTACGTGTCGTCTGCGCCACCACGGCGGGCTGGTCGGCGACCATGCGCAGCAGGCAGAGCTGGGCCCGAATACCCGCCAGGTATTGCCCAAGGTCGTCGTGCAGCGTCTGCGCCAGCTGGGTGCGCTCCTGCTCCTGCACCGCCAGCAGGGCCTGGGTGAGTTGGGTATTGTCGGCCCGGGCCTGCTGCAGAGACGCGGTCATGCGGTTGAAATGCTCGGCCAGCTGGCGCGCCTCCGGCAAGCCGGCCTCATTCAGGCGTGCGGTCAATTGCCCACCCGAGACCTGGCGCAAGGCCTGCAGCAGATCGTCCAGCAGGCCCATGCCCCGCCGCACCGCCCAGCGGATGGTCAACAAGCTCAGCAACAACGCCAGGCCGCACAGGACCAACAGCTGCTGCAGCGAGTCGCGGACCTCGTCGATTTCATCCCGCGCATCCACGGCAATCATTACCCGGCGGCCGTCACCCAACTCCAGCAGCCGGCTGCTGTCATGGCGCTGGCCAAGCAGCTGGCGGCCCAGCCAACCATCCAGGCCGGTTTCTTGCGGCAGCCGCGCAGGTTCATCCGCCGCCAGCCAGTGCACCCGCACATGGCGCAGGCTTTGCGTCAGCCGTGGTTGCAGGCTCTGCGGGGCGCGCTCGGCGGTGTCGCCGAGGTACGCCACCACGGCTTGCGCCGACTGCAACTCCCGCTCCACATCAGCCACCGCCTGGCGCAACAGCACCCCGGCACAGGCCAGCGTCACCAGCGCGAAGCAACAGGTGACCCAGAGGTTGATTCGCCACAGGGCCGACAGGTTGACAAGGCGCATGGGCAATTCTCCTCCAGGGGCTGCGGCTCATCGTAAAACCCGGGCCCTTGTGGTGAATTACTACCTTGGTACCGGCCGAGCGCTACTTTCTGCATATTTCCCCCTCCCGGCGGGCTTCCTATGCTGGCGCCATCTGCCGTGGAGTTGCCTTATGCGCCAGCCTGCCCACCTTGCCCTGACCTGCCTGCTGGCCCTGGCCGCGACGCTTTCTGCGAGCCCGGCGCCCGCTGCGCAGGCCCAGGCCGCGGAACCGTTGCAGGTGCGCATCGGCTACCTCGGCTATCGCCCCGATCCCGGCCCGCTGCTGTCCAACATCCTTCCCGAGCCCACCGATGCCGGGCTGCAGGGCGCCGAACTGGCGATTGTCGACAGCAACAGCAGCGGGCGTTTTCTCAAGCAGGCATTCCACCTGGCCAATGCCAGCGTCGACAGCCCCGAAGCCCTGCTGCAAGCCGCCAAGGCCCAGCATGACCAGGGCCTGCGGCTGTTCGTGGTGAATGCCCCCGCCGCCAGCCTGCGCGCGCTGTCTGCCGCCCTGCCCGACAGCCTGCTGTTCAACGCCGGCAGCCCGGACGACAGCCTGCGCAGCAGCCAGTGCCTGGGCAATGTGCTGCACAGCCTGCCCAGCCGCGCCATGCTGGCCGATGCCCTGGCGCAATTCCTGGTACTGCGCAAATGGCAGCGAGCGCTGTTGATCGTCGGCCAGACCGACGACGACCGCGCCTACGCGGCGGCCCTGCGCCGGTCCATGAAGCGCTTTGGCATGCAGCTGGTCGCGGAGAAAGCCTGGACTTTCGACAACGACCAACGCCGCAGCGCCCAGGCCGACATGCCGCTGTTCACCCAAACCGCCGAGTACGACGTGGTGCTGGTGGCCGACGAGCGCGGCGACTTCGGCGAGTACCTGCCCTACCAGACCTGGTACCCGCGCCCGGTGGCCGGCACCCAGGGCCTGACCCCCACCGGCTGGCACAAGACCGTGGAAACCTTCGGCGCGGCGCAGTTGCAAAAGCGCTTCGAAGCCCAGGCCGGGCGCTGGATGAACGACCGCGACTTCGCCGCCTGGATGGCCGTGCGCAGCGTCGCCAGCGCAGTGAGCAAACTGCGCCAGGCCGCCCCCCGCGCCCTGCAGCAACTGCTGCTCAGCGAGCAGTTGCCGCTGGACGGTTTCAAGGGCCGCAAGCTCAGCTACCGCCCGTGGAACGGTGAGCTGCGCCAGCCAATCCCCCTGGTGCAGCCGCGGGCCCTGGTCAGCACCTCGCCGCAGGAGGGCTTCCTGCACCCGTTCAACGAAATGGACAGCCTGGGCTACGACAAGCCCGAAGTGACCTGCGGCTACCCCTGACCCGATAACCACAACAAAAAGGATTTCGCCATGCGTCGCTCCCCGTTTCACCGGGCACTGCTTTACCCCAGCCTGCTGTCGGGCGCCCTGGCGCTTGCCGGCGGGCATGCCGTGGCCGCCACCGCCTGGGTGTCGAACGAGAAGGACAACAGCCTCAGCCTGATCGACATGCACACCCTGCAAGTCACCGAGACCCTGCCGGTGGGCCAGCGCCCGCGCGGCCTGCTGCTGTCCCACGACAACACGCTGCTGTACATCTGCGCCAGCGATTCGGACCGGGTGCAGGTGATGGACGTGGCCACCCGCAAGATCATCAAGGAGCTGCCCTCCGGCAAGGACCCCGAGCAGTTCGCCCTGCACCCCAACGACCGCTGGTTGTACGTGTCCAACGAGGACGACGCGCTGGTGACGGTGATCGACACCCAGACCGAGAAGGTGCTCGGGCAGATCGACGTCGGCATCGAGCCCGAAGGCATGGCGGTGAGCCCGGATGGCAAGTGGGCGGTCAACACCAGCGAAACCACCAACATGCTGCACTGGATCGACACCAGCACCCAGACCCTGGCGGACAGCACCCCGGTGGACCAGCGGCCACGCTTCGTCGAGTTCAGCCAGGACGGCTCGCGGCTGTGGGCCTCGGCAGAAATCGGCGGCACGGTGACCATCCTCGACGTGGCCAGCCGCCAGGTGCTGAAAACCCTGAATTTCCAGATCAAGGGTGTGCACCCGGACAAGGTCCAGCCGGTAGGCATCAAGCTCAGCGCCGATGGCAAGTACGCGTTCGTCGCCCTGGGCCCGGCCAACCATGTGGCGGTGGTCGATGCCAAGACCTATGAAGTACTCGACTACCTGCTGGTGGGCCGGCGGGTCTGGCAATTGGCGTTCACCCCGGACCAGAGCCAGTTGCTGGCCACCAACGGGGTCAGCGGCGACGTTTCGGTGATCGATGCAAAAAGCCTCAAGGTGCTCAAGTCGGTGAAGGTCGGCCGCTACCCCTGGGGCGTGGTGGTGACGCCATGAATACCCTCGAAGTCAGTGACGTGAGCTTTGCCTACGGCCAGCGCGAGGCGCTCAGGCAGGTCGGCTTCAGCCTGGCGCCCGGGCGTTTCGCCGCCTTGCTGGGCCCCAACGGCGCCGGCAAGTCGACCCTGATCGCCCTGCTCACCCGGTTGTACGACCTGCAGCATGGCGACATCCGCGTGTGCGGCTGCTCGCTGCGCAACGCCACACGCCCGGCCTTGCGCCAACTGGGCGTGGTGTTCCAGCAAAGCACCCTCGACCTTGACCTGAGCGTGGAGCAGAACCTGCGCTACCACGCCTCGCTGCATGGCCTGTCGCGGCGCCAGGGCAATATTCGGGTCGATGCCGAACTGGCCCGCCAGGGCCTCGATGAACGGCGGCGTGAGCCGGTCCGGGCGCTGAACATCGGCCATCGACGCCGGGTGGAGATTGCCCGCGCGCTGCTGCATGAACCGCGTTTGCTGTTGCTCGACGAGGCCAGCGTCGGCCTTGACCCGGCCAGCCGCCTGGCGCTCAACCAGCACCTGCGGCTGCTGTGCCGCGAGCAGTGCCTCAGTGTGCTGTGGACCACCCATCTGCTGGAGGAAGTGCAGCCCAGCGATGACTTGCTGATCCTGCATCAAGGGCGCCTGGTGGCCAGCGGCACGGCCGACGCCCTGAGCCTGGAGCACGGCGGTGACCTCGACCATGCCTTTGCCCGCCTGACCAGCACCCCCACAGGAGCCAATGCCCGATGAACGCTTACTGGCAGTGCTTCAATGGCATTCTCCTGCGCGAATGCCTGCGTTTCGTCCTGCAGCGCACCCGTTTCCTCAGCGCCCTGGTGCGCCCGCTGCTGTGGCTGCTGGTGTTCGCCGCCGGCTTTCGCGCGGCCCTGGGCATTGCGATCATCGAGCCCTACGACACCTACATCCCCTACGAGGTGTACATCATCCCGGGCCTTGCCTGCATGATCCTGCTGTTCAACGGCATGCAGGGCTCGCTGTCGATGGTCTATGACCGGGAGATGGGCAGCATGCGCGTGTTGCTGACCAGCCCATTGCCGCGGCCCTTCCTGCTCGGCAGCAAGCTGCTGGCAACCTCGTTGATCTCCCTGCTGCAGGTGTACGCCTTCCTTGCCATTGCCTGGTTGTATGGCGTGCAGCCACCGGCTGCGGGCTTGTTGCTGGCGCTGCCGGCGTTATTGCTGGTGGCGCTGATGCTCAGCGCCCTGGGGCTATTGCTGTCGAATGCGATTCGCCAGCTGGAGAACTTTGCCGGGGTGATGAACTTCGTGATATTCCCGCTGTTCTTCCTGTCCTCGGCGCTGTACCCGTTGTGGAAGATGCGTGAGGCCAGCCAGTGGCTGTACTGGCTGTGTGCAGTGAACCCGTTCACCCATGCCGTGGAGCTGGTGCGCTTTGCCTTGTATGAGCGCTTCAACCCGCTGGCGCTGGCGGTATGCCTGGGGCTGACCGTGCTGTTCATCCTGCTGGCGATCCTCACCTTCAACCCCCAGCATGCGGCGCTGCGCAAGCCGCGCTGATTGGCAGCTGTCTCCCTCCGGACCCTTCGCCGAACCCGTTGAAGGAACACGGTCCGTGTGGGAGCGGGTTTACCCGCGAAGAAGACAACGCGGTGCATGGCACCGGCTTCGCCGGTGTTCGCGGGTAAACCCGCTCCCACAGGGATCGCGCATGCATTCAGATATTGGGCAGGATCAGGCCAGAGGCGCCCGGCTTTCTACTACTTTGGTACTGCCTTTGCTGTCTGATCGTCGCATTCACAATGCACCGCCACTGGCATGTAATGGGCCTATAACAAAAAGGACAAACCCCATGCCACGTGCCCTGCCCCGGCTGCCACGCCCATTGCTGGCGGCGCTTTCCCTGAGCCTGACGCTGGGCATCGCCCAGGCCGACACCACGCCGCTATTCTCCGCCGACGGCTATCGCACCACCCTCTACCGCAGCCCGACCCCACAACAGGTCGAGGGCGGCCAGGTCATCGACACTGCCACCCTGCAAGCCCTGCTGGGGCACACCCCAAGGCCGGTGTTGATCGACGTCTATCGCCGCCAATGGTTGCAAGGCCGCTTCATCGAAGATGAACCCCACGCCAACATCCCCGGCAGCCGCTGGCTGGCCAACACCGGCGACGGTGAGCTGAGCCCGGCGTGGCACGATTACTTCGTGCGCAACCTGCAACAAGCCACCGCGGGGCGCACGGAGCAACCGCTGGTCTTTTACTGCCGCTCCGATTGCTGGTTAAGCTGGAACGCGGTAAAACGCGCGAAAGCCCTGGGCTATAAGAATCTGTATTGGTACCGCGACGGCCTGGACGCCTGGCAGCAGGCCAACCTGCCGCTGCAACCGGCGCAGCCAGAACCCTTCCCCTGAATTCATCGCCTGCGAACGCGTGCCCGCGCCATCCAATAAAAACGAGGTGAAAAGGCCATGTACAAAATTCTGATTGCCGACGATCACCCCCTGTTTCGCGAAGCCATCCACAACGTTATCAGCGATGGATTCCAGGGCAGCGAAGTCATGGAAACTGCCGACCTGGACAGCGCCCTGGCGCTGACCCACGAGCACGACGACCTCGACCTGATCCTGCTCGACCTGAACATGCCCGGCATGCATGGCCTCAATGGCCTGATCACCCTGCGCAACGAGGCACCGACCACGCCGGTGGTGATCGTCTCGGCCGAGCAGGAAAAGCAGATCGTGCTGCAGGCCATCACTTATGGCGCGGTGGGTTTCATCACCAAGTCCTCGCCACGCTCACAGATGATCGAGGCGATCGAGCAGATCCTCAACGGCAACGTCTACCTGCCGCCCGACATCATCCGTGCCCAGAAAAGCAGCACCAGCCGGCGCCTGAACGATGCCCCGAGCTTCCCGCCGGAGATGCTCCAGGCCCTGACCCGCAAGCAGCTGCTGGTGCTCGAGCGCATGACCAAGGGCGAGTCGAACAAGCAGATCGCCTACACCCTGGATATCGCCGAGACCACGGTCAAGGCCCATGTTTCGGCGATCCTGCGCAAACTCAACGTGCACAACCGGGTGCAGGCCATCCTCAGTGCCGGTGATATCGATTTCGGTGATTACCTGCGGCGTTGATACCGCTATCTGGGGGCCGCCTTGCGGCCCATCGCCGGCAAGCCAGCTCCCACAGGTACTGCGCAACTCTCGAGTCCTGCGCAGTACCTGTGGGAGCCGGCTTGCCGGCGATGGGCTGCGCAGCAGCCCCAATACCGCTGACTGTCTGGCATCGCGGCTAGCCCTGGCTGCCCAGCAAATGGCTCATCGCCGCCTTCAGCTTCATCGGCCGTACCGGCTTGTGCATCAGGGTGTGGCCCAGCTCGCGGATCTGTTGCTTGAGCTCGTTGCTGTAGTTGGCGGTGATCATCATCGCCGGCAAGGGCTGGGCGCGGCGGGCATTGATCCGCGCCACGGCGTCGACGCCATTGCAGTCGTTGTCCAGGTGGTAGTCGGCGATCAGCAGGTCGGCCTCGGCATGGTAGTTGTCCACCTGGCGCGCCAGGTCCTCCTCCGACAGCGCGGTGACCACCCGGCAACCCCAACCCTCCAGCAGGGTGCGCATGCCGGCGCAAATCGCCGCATCGTTATCCAGCACCCACACCCGCGCCCCGCGCAGGCGCTCGAGCATCGGCTCGCTGATCGCCAGGCTCGGCTGGGCCTTTGGCGCAGTGGCGCTCAGCGGCACTTCGACCGCGAATACCGAGCCTTTGCCAAGCCATGACCGCACCCGAATCCGGTGGCCGAGGATGCCGGCGATCTTTTCCACGATCGCCAGGCCCAGGCCCAAGCCACGGTCCTGGTCCGGGCGCTGCACATCGCCGCGCCTGAACTCCTGGAACATTTCCTCCAGGTGCTCTTCGGCGATACCGATCCCGCTGTCCCATACCTCGATCCGCAAGCCGCCACGCTGGTGCCGGCAGCCCAGCACCACGCGGCCGCTGCGGGTGTAGCGAATGGCATTGCTGAGCAGGTTGCGCAGGATCCGCGCCAGCAGCTGGATGTCACTGCGCACCACGGCGGAACAGCCCACGAAATGCAGCTCAAGCCCTTCGCTGCGCGCCACCTGGGCGTATTCGGCAGCGAGGTTGTCCATCAGTTCGCGCAGGGCGAACGGGGCGACATCGGCTTTGATCACGCCGGCATCGAGCTTGGAAATATCCACCAGGGTACCTAGCAGGTTCTCCACATCCTCCAGCGAGTTGCTGACATTGCGCACCAGGTGAGCACTGTTGTGCGGCTCGCGGTGTTCGAGCAAGGCACTGGTGAACAGCCGCGCCGCGTTCAGTGGCTGCAGCAGGTCATGGCTGACGGCGGCAAGGAACTTGGTTTTCGACAGGTTGGCCTGCTCGGCCTCGCGCTTGGCCTCGCGCAGGCGCGATTCCACCCGGCTGCGCTCCTCGATTTCGCGCAGCAACTGTTCGTTCAGGCTGGTCAGCTCGGCAGTGCGCTCGCGTACCCGTTGCTCCAGATGCTGATACGCCTGGTGCAGCGCCTGCGCGGTATTGCGCCGCTCGGTGATGTCGCGGATCAACACGAAGATGCCCACCACTTCGCCATTGGCCAGGCGGTTCGGCACGTAGGAGCGCAGCATGTAGCGTTCCTGGCCGTTGATGTTGGTTTCGGCAAACTCGAAGGTTACGCTCTCCCCCGCCAGCGCCCGCGCCACGTAGGCCTCCAGGCGCTGGTAATGCTGCTCGCTGTGGGCCTCGCGCAGACTCTGGCCCAGCATCACGCCGCGAGGCCAGCAGTACCATTCCTCATAGACCTTGTTGGTGAATTCGTAGACCAGGTCGGCATTCAGGTAGGCGATCAGCGCCGGCACATGGTCGGTGATCAGGCGAATCTGGTGCTGGTGTGCCGTCTCGGCCCGCTGCCGGGCCTCGCTGAGCAGGTGGTTGACGGCCTTGAGCTCGGCCATGGCCTGGTTCAGCGCTTCGGTGCGTTCACGCACCTGCTCGGCCAGCACCACCGAATGCTGGAACGCGGCATAAGGGTCGTTGCCACGCGTGACGCCGGACTCGATACGCTCGATCAGTGCGCCGTTGATACGCTGCAGCTTGTGGTTCTGGTGCTGCAGCCGGGCGACCTCGGCCTGCAGTTCAGCGACCGACAGGAGGCCGGTTGCGGGCAATGGCGACCCCGGTGAAGGTCTGGTTGATGTGCATGCCATTGAACTGTTCTCCGTAGGTGTTGAAGCCAATCACCCGCTGCTCGCGCAGGAACGCGCCGATCGGCTCCAGGCCTTGCCGGGCTTCCAGCTCCAGCCGCCGCAGAAAGCAATCGCAACCGATGGTCAGCAGCAGCGGGCCGAGGCGCTGCTGCAAGCCGTCGAACAACTGGTGCAGGTTCGGCAACAGCGGGCCCGGGGTCATGGCGGTGAGCACGATGCCGTTCTCCACCGCGCAGTAGAAACTCAGGCTCAGGTCCGGGTGCACTTGCTGGATCGCCCGCACGTAATACTGGTCATGGATGCGCACGGCCAGCGGATGGGCGGCGAACACTTGATGATCGAGCTCGGCCACCGGCACGCCGATGTGCCGGGCGTATTCCTCGGCAGCAGGCTCGGCATTCAGTTCGAAGACCCGGCGCTGTGCACTGTCGGCACCGGTGACCACCAGCTTTTCCTGGCGCGGCAGGATGTGGTGGGTGGTGAACACTTCGAAGTCGAGCCAGGTATTGACCAGCACTACCACCGCGGCGCCGTGGTGGAACGCGCCGCCGAAATACACGTGGGTACGGGTCAGGTAGTTGTCGTCGCCGGCCGAACCGCCGAAATGCGGGATATCGCCCAGGGCCGCACTGAGGGCGGCGAGCACCATCTCCTCGCGGCTGGACAGGCCGTCGAGCAGGGTCAGGGCAAAGCTGTGGCCCTTGATCGGCGCCAGGGTGTTGCTGCGGCAGGTGCCGACCAGGCGCTCGACCATCTGCTGGGCGTCGATCAGGCTGAAGCGCTCCATTTCATCGATCAGCTCGGTGGCGATGGAAAAGTGCCGATGATCGAACCCGACTGCCGTTA
>Ga0268257_1001814_pt1 | contig 17074 bp, 4 predicted proteins | sample AgamicAtPrz_FD_200249 | JGI IMG/M metagenome (GOLD analysis project Ga0268257, IMG submission 200249) | Agave microbial communities from Guanajuato, Mexico - At.P.rz (v2) (version 3) | ecosystem: Host-associated > Plants > Phyllosphere > Phylloplane/Leaf | place: Guanajuato, Mexico | collected... | reverse complement strand
GCTGTCGGAGCCGTTGCCGTCGTCAGGCTTATCCAGCAGCAGGCACTGCACCTGCGCGTCCAGTGCCAGCGTTTCGCGCAAGTGCGACTGGGTCAACAGCAACGCGACGCGGCTGTCCTCGACCATCTGCTGCAGGCGCTCTTGGGGGAATTTCGGGTCGAGCGGTACATAGCCGCCGCCTGCCTTGAGCACGGCCAGCAGGGCAACGACCATCGGCGCATCGCGCTCGACGGCGATGCCGACCAGCACGTCGGGGCCCACGCCTTGGGCGATCAAGCGGTGCGCCAGGCGGTTGGCCGCTGCGTTGAGCTGGGCGTAGGTCAGCTTGGTGGTTTCAGTGATCAGCGCAGTGTGGTTCGGAACACGCCGGGCCTGCTGTTCGAACAGCACATGGGCAGGCGCCAGGCTTGGGTATTCACCGGCGGCCATGCCCCAGTCCTGCACCGGGGCGCGAAGACGCCCCTCTTCGAACAGCTTCAGCTCGCCCAGGCAACGCTGGGGCGAGCCGTCGGCCATCTGCGCCAGGAGATGGGCCAGTTGGCTTGCAACCTGGGCAATGCACTCGGCACTGAACTGCGCAGCGTCATAGCTGTAATGCAACAACAGGTCGGCCCCGGTGCTGACGCTCAGCGTCAGCGGGTAGTTGTTCTGCTCATGGCTGTGCACGTCGCCAAAGTGCAGGTCACTGACGCCGCCCTGCTGCAGCGCCTCGGACACGGGGTAGTTTTCGAAGACCAGCAAGGTATCGAACAATCCATCGCCGCCCTGCCCGGCCCAGCGCTGCACATCACTCAGCGCGCTGTGTTCGTGGTCCCGGAGTGCCAGGTTGATGCCCTGTACGGTCTGTAACCAACCCGCCAGCGCTTGTTGCGGTTCAGGCCGCGCGACCACGGGCAAGGTATTTATGAACAAGCCGATCTGCTGCTCGATGCCCTGCAATTGCGTAGGCCGGCCCGCCACCGTAGCCCCGAATGTCACGCTGTCGTGACCGGTGTAGCGCTGCAACAGCAACAGCCAGGCGGCCTGCACGAGCGTGTTGAGGGTGACTTTCTGCTGACGGGCAAAGCCGTGCAACTGTTCGGTGATCGCAGCGTCCAGGCGCCATTTGAATTCGCCTTGCCCACTCTGGCCGGTGGCGGCGCACTTGAGCGCACGGCTGAGCCAGGTCGGCTCGTCAAGGGTGGCGAACTGCGTGCGCCAGAAGGCCTCGCTGACCCGTTTGTCCTGGCGTTGCAGCCAGCCGATATAGTCGCTGTAGCGCCCATTGAGGCTGTGTACCGCCTGGCCTGCGTAGTGCTGCAACACCTCGCCGAGCAACTGCGAATTACTCCAGCCGTCGAGCAGGATGTGATGGCTGGTATAGATCAGTTGATAACGATCATCCCCCGTGCGGGCCAGCGTCAGGCGCAGCAGTGGCGCCTGGGCCAGGTCGAAGCCTTGCTCGCGTTCGGCATCGGCCAGGCGCGTCAGTGCAGCGTCGAGGTCTTCATGGCCACGTAGGTCAATTTCACGGCATGGCAACTGCACCTGCTTGCGCACCCACTGCAGCGGCTGGGCCAGCCCGCCTTGCCAGAGGAACCCGCTGCGCAATATGTCGTGCCGCTGCACCACCGCCTGCCAGGCCTCCCGGAAACGCTCAGGCGCCAGCCCCTGGACGCTGACCGACAGCTGGTTGATGTAGTCGCCCCCTTGCTGCTCCAGCAAGCTGTGGAACAGCATGCCCTGCTGCATGGGCGAGAGCGGGTACAGGTCCTGAACGTCCGCCCAAGGCAGGCCAAGGGCGTCCAGTTGTGACGGGTCGAGCATGGCCAGCGGGAAGTCCGAAGGCGTCACCCCGGCACTGTCCGGTAGCAGACAGTGGGCGACCAGCTGGTTCAGCTCGCGTGCGTAATCCTGCGCCAGGCGTTCGATGTCGGTGCGCTCGAACATCGCTTCGCTGAAGGTCCAGCCCAAGCGCAATTGGCCTGCGTACACCTGGCCGTTGATGCTCAGCCAGTTGCCCAGCGGCGCCTCGGCGCCCTGTTCGGCGCCGGCGTCCTCGCTGGCTGGCACGAACAGGGCCCCTTGATCGCTGGCAAAACTGCCGTCGAACTGGCCCAGGTAGTTGAAGGTGATGCGCGGCTCGGCCAGGCCGTTCAAGGCTGCCTGCGACTGGGCGCTGCCCATGTAGCGCAAGGCGCCGTAGCCGATGCCCTTGTCGGGGATCGCGCGCAGTTGCTGCTTGACGGTCTTGATCGCGTCGGTCACGTCACCTGCACTGTCCAGGCGTACCGGGAAGGCGCTGGTGAACCAGCCCACCGTGCGGGTCAGGTCAACATCGTCGAACAGGTCTTCACGGCCGTGCCCTTCAAGCTGGATCAGCGCCGAAGCCTGCCCGGTCCAGCGGCAGATCACGCGGGTCAGCGCGGTCAGCAGCAGGTCGTTGACTTGGGTGCGGTAGGCCGCCGGGGCTTGTTGCAGCAGTTGCCGGGTCAGCGTGTCGTCCAGGCGCGTGTGTACCGTACAGGCATGGCGCTTTTCAAGGCTGGCGTGAGGACGCGCGCCTGGCAGGTCGTCGACGGCGCCTGCGACCTGCGCCTGCCAGTACGGCAGCTGCTCGGCCAGGGCCGGGGTTTGGGCCAGTGCCTGCAGGCGTTCTGCCCAATGCTTGTAGGCCGTGGTCTTGGCCGGCAGCGACAGCGCCTGGCCTGCCAGGCACTGCGAGTAGGCCTGCTGCAGATCGTCGAACAGAATGCGCCATGACACACCGTCCACGACCAGGTGATGAACCACCAGCAACAGCCGCTGACTGCCATCGTCCAGCTCCGCCAGCACAGCCCGCAGCAGCGGCCCTTGGTGCAGGTCGAGGCTGCGCTGGGCCTGCTCGCACAACGCGGTCAGGGCCTGGCCGCGCGCGACCGTGGCATGCCACAGCAGCGGCGCCTGCTCCTCGGCGCCCTGTTGCTGGGCCGCAGCCCGGTGCCAGGCGAGCCCGGCTTGGGCATCGAAGCGCAGGCGCAAGGCATCATGGTGCAGCACCAGCGCCTGCAACGCCGCCTCCAGCACCCGTGGCTGTAACGCCTGTGTCGGCGCCAGCAGCACCCGTGGCTGTAACGCCTGTGTCGGCGCCAGCAGCACGGACTGGTTCCAGTGATGCGCATCGGCAATGCCTTGGGCGAAGAACCAGCGCTGGATGGCCAGCAGCGGCAGGCTGCCAGCGACCGGGCCCTGGTCGATGCGGGCGACCTCGCCAAAACGGGCCACACCGGCCAGGGCCTGCACGGTCTGGTGCAGGAACAGGTCTTTGGGGCTGAGCACGATGCCGGCCTGACGGGCCCGGCTGACCACCTGGATCGAGATGATCGAATCGCCGCCCAATTCGAAGAAATTGTCGGTCACCCCAACCTGAGGGACCTTCAGCACCGCCTGCCAAATCTGCACCAACGCCTGCTCGAGCGGGCTGCTGGCGGCCACGTGCTGGCCTTGCAGCTGGGTCAGGTCGACTGCCGGCAGGGCCTGGCGGTCGATCTTGCCGTTGGGGGTCAGGGGCATGCGTTCGAGCAACTGCACGTGCGTGGGCACCATGTAGTCAGGCAGGTCCACCTTCAAACGGCGCTTGATCGATTCGCGGCGCTCAGCCTGGGCCTGATGATCGGACGCCAGTTGCGGTGCGTCGTCGCTCACCACGTAGCCGACCAGTTGCTGGCCGCTCGGGCCGGCCTGGGCCACCACCACCGCTTCGCGCACACCCGGCACCGCCAGCAGGCGAGCTTCCACCTCGCCCAACTCGATACGAAAACCTCGCACCTTGACCTGGCGGTCGATGCGCCCGAGGTAATCGATGATGCCGCTGCTGCGCAGGCTTACCCGATCACCGCTGCGGTACAGCCGGGCACCGTTGCCGAACGGGTCCGGTACGAACCTTTCGGCAGTGAGCGCCGGGCGCTTGAGGTAGCCACGGGCCAAACCCTGCCCGCCCAGGTACAACTCTCCCGGGATGGCCAGGGGCAACAGGTTCAGGTCGGCATCGAGCACATACGCGCGCCGTTCACCGACGCGATCACCAATGGGCGCATAGGCTGCGCCGCAGCGGTCCTGTTCGCCGGCTTTCCAGATCAGGGGGGTGACCACGGTTTCGGTAGGGCCGTAGCCATTGATGATGTAGGTCGGGCGCAGTGCGCGCCGGGCCATGGCGTAGCTGGCCTCGGACACCGCATCGCCGCCGAAGCAGTACACCCGCATCGGCGGTGGGTTGCCGTCGCGCTCGGCGTGCTCGGCCAGTTGCTGAAGGTAGACCGGTGGAAACGCCGCGACCGTCACCCCATGCTCATGCATGGCGGCATAGGTTTGCTCCGGCGTCCACAGCTGCGGGTCGCGGATCAGCAGCGAAGCGCCGTGGGTCAGGGGCGTGAGCCAGCGCTCGTGGGCACCGTCGAAGGCGAACGACATGAAGTGCAGTTCGCAGTCGGCTGGCGTCATTTCGTAGCGCTCGCCAATCGCCCGGCAGTGCATGGCGATGGGGCCATGGGCTACCGCCACCCCTTTGGGCAGGCCGGTGGAACCCGAGGTGTAGATGACGTAGGCCAGGTTATCGGCCTGGGCGGCGTTCGCCGGCGCGTGGCAGGGTTGCGAGGCCAGGTCCATGTGGTCCAGGGCCAGGGTTGCCAACCCCTCAGGGACCGGCAGACGCTGCATGAGCGCGCTGTCGCTGAGCAGCAGGGCCATGCCACTGTCCTGCATCAGGTAGGCCAGGCGTTCGCGGGGGTATTGCGGATCGAGCGGCGTATAGGCACCGCCGGCCTTGAGCACCGCCAACAGGCTCACGACCATCTCAAGGCCACGCTCCAGGGCGATACCGACCAGCACTTCCGGCCCGACCCCGGCTGTGACCAAGGCATGGGCCAGGCGGTTGGCCTGCTGATCGAGCTGGGCAAAGCTCATGCGCTGCTCGCCAAACAACAAGGCGGTGGCCTGCGGGGTTTGCGCAGCCCACTGGGCAATGCGCTCGTGCACCAGCGGGCCGTCGGCGTGACGCAGGTCCGGGGCGTTGCGCACAGCGTGCAGGTGCTCATGCTCATCGACGGCCAGCATCGGCAGCGCAGCAATGCAGCGCGACGGGTCGGCGACGAGGCTGCGCAGCAGGGTCAGCCAATGGCGCCCCAGGCGCTCGATGGTGGCGGCATCGAACAGGTCGCACGCATAGGTCAGCGACGCCCACAGGCCGTCTTCGCCCTCGACGGTGTCCAGCGTCAGGTCGAACGAGGCGCTGTGGCTTTCCCAGAACAGCCCTTCGATATCGAGCCCAGGCACCTGCCGGGTGCGTTGGTCGCGGCCTTGGCGCTGGTGGTTGTACATCACCTGGAACAACGGGTTGTGGCTCAGGCTGCGGTCTGGCTGCAAAGCTTCGACCAGTTGTTCGAACGGCAGGTCCTGATGCGCCTGGGCACCGAGCACCGTCTGCTTGACCTGTTGCAGCAACGCCGGGAAGGCCAAGGCCCCCTGCACATCGGCGCGCAGCACCTGCGTGTTGACGAAGAAGCCCAGCAGGCGATCGGTCTCGACCCGGTTGCGGTTGGCGTTGGGCACCCCGACGCGAATATCGGTCTGGCCGGTGTAGCGGTGCAGCAGCACCTGGAACGACGCCAGCAACAGCATGAACACCGTGACCTGTTGCTGCTGCGCCAGGCCTTGCAAGGCTTCGCTCAGGGCGCTGTCGATGGGCAGGTCGACACGCGCGCCGCGCAGGCTTGGCTGGGCCGCACGCGGACGGTCGGTGGGCAACTCCAGCACAGGTTGATGCGCGCCCAGTTGCTCACGCCAGTAGGCCAGTTGCTGCTCGCTGCCGCCGGCTTCCATCCAGCGACGCTGCCAGATGGCGTAGTCGGCGTATTGAATGGGCAGCGCGGGCAGCTCGACCGCCCGCCCGTGGACGAAGCCCAAGTACAGCTGCATCAGCTCATCGACCATGACCTGCATCGACCAGCCATCGGAGACGATGTGGTGCTGCACCATCACCAGCACATGTTCATCGTCAGCCACCGTCAGCAGCCCCAGCCGTACCAGCGGACCGTGTTCGAGGTCGAAGGGCCTGGCGATCTGCTGCTCGATCAACGCCTGTACCTGGGCGTCTTGGTGCTCGGGTGCCAGGGTGGCCGGCAGGTGCAACGGCTCGATCGCGATCGGCAGGGCGCCATGCACGCGCTGGCAGGGCCGCTCCTCCTCCACCACGAAGGTGGTGCGCAGGGTCTCGTGGCGTGCCACCAGGGCATCGAACGCCTGCTGCAAGGCCTGGGTGTCGAGGTGGCCGCGCAGGCGCAGGGCGGTAGGGATGTGAGAGGCGCTGCTGCCTGGCTCCAACTGCCAGAGGAACCACTGGCGCTCCTGGGCGAAGGACAGCGGCAAGCTGTCCAACTGCTCGCGGATGACCGGAATCGGCAGGTTGCCGGGCGAGACCTTTTGTTCGGCCATCTTGGCCAGGTACTGACGGCGCTTGTCCACGGGCAAGGCGATGAAGCGTTGGGCAATGCGCAGGGCGCTGGCGTGATCCATTACACCGCCTCCATTTCGTCGAGCAAGCTTTCGAGCTGGTCAAGGGTGGAGGCATCCACCGCCCCGCCTTCGCGCTCCAGTTGGCGGGCCAGCTCGCCCAGGGTGGGGTATTGGAAAATCAATTGCGCAGTTGCCTTCATACCAAGCTCGAGTTGAATGCGTGAGACCAGGCTCACGACGAGAAGAGAGTGACCGCCCAGGTCGAAGAAATGATCGTTCAAGCCGACCTTGTCGAGCTGGAGCAGGTCCTGCCAGATCGCTGCCAGTTGGCACTCGACCGGGCGTTGCGGGGCTTCGTAGCCCTGTTGTTGTGGCGCGGCCTGGGGCAGCGGCAAGGCCTTGCGGTCCAGCTTGCCATTGGGGCTGAGCGGCCACTGTTCCAGCAGCAGCCATTGGCCGGGCACCATGTAGCCGGGCAAGTTGGCCTTGAGGTGAGCCTTGAGGCGCTCGCGCAGCAGCGCCTGGCGCGTGGCCTCCAGGTCAGCGCCGGCGACCAGCACGTAGCCGACCAGTTGCGCACCGGCGGCGCCAGGCTGAGCCAGCACGACCGCTTCACGGACTTCGGCCACCTCCAGCAGGCGCGCCTCGATCTCACCCAGCTCGATGCGCTGGCCACGGATCTTCACCTGGTGGTCCAGGCGACCGAGGTATTCCAGCACGCCGTCGGCGCGGTAACGCACCAGGTCGCCCGTGCGGTACAAACGCTCGCCATTACCCACAGGACTTGCCACGAAGCGCTCGGCGGTCAACGCCGGGCGGCGGTGATACCCACGGGCCAGGCCCACGCCGCCCAAGTACAACTCACCGGCCACCCCCGGCACGACCGGCTGCAGGGCCGCGTCCAGTACGTAAGTGTGCAGGTTGGCAATGGGGCGCCCGATGGGCACGCTGTCGCTGCCCTCCTCCACGCAAGTCCAGTGGGTGACGTCGATGGCGGCTTCGGTCGGGCCGTACAAGTTGTACAGGCCGGCCTTGGGCAGGCGTGCGAACACCTGGCTCTGGGCATCGAGCGCCAGTGCCTCGCCGCTGCAGAGAATGCGCCGCAGGCTGTGGCACCCGTCCAGGTCCGGCGATTGCAGGAACACCTGCAGCATCGACGGCACGAAGTGCAACGTGCTGATGCCATGCTGCTCGATCAGGGCCACCAGTTGCGCCGGGTCGCGGTGCGCGCCGGGTTCGGCCACCACCAGTTGGGCGCCGGTCATCAACGGCCAGAAGAACTCCCACACCGACACGTCGAAGCTGAACGGCGTCTTCTGCAGCACCCGGTCGGCGGCGGTCAGTTCATAGGCCTGTTGCATCCAGTACAGGCGGTTGGCCAGGGCGACGTGGCGGTTGCCGGCACCCTTGGGCTTGCCAGTGGAGCCGGAGGTGTAGATCACGTAGGCCAGGTGCTCCGGCGCCAGGTCGACCTGCGGGTTCGATACGTCAACCGGGTCCGCCTGCGGGGCCAGCAGCTCGAGCGTCGCCAGCCCTTCGGGCACCGGCAGGCGCAAGCCTGGTGCATGCAGCAGCAAGGCCATGCGGCTGTCCTCGATCATGTAGGCCAGGCGTTCCTCGGGGTAGTCCGGGTCCAGCGGCAGGTAGGCGCCACCGGCCTTGAGGATGGCCAGCAGGCCGATGACCAGCTCCAGCGAACGCTCGGCGGCGATGCCTACCAGCACGTCCGGGCCAACGCCGCGATCGATCAACTGCCAGGCCAGGCCATTGGCGGCGTTGTTGAGTTGGCGATAGGTGATTTGACGTGCGCCGAACACCACGGCGGTCGCCTCGGGGCTGCGCTGGGCCTGCTGCTCGATCAGGCGGTGGACGCAGTATTGCTCGGGGTAACGCTGAGCGGTCTGGTTCCAAGTGCGCAGGCCGTGCTGTTCACTGGCAGCGAGCATCGGCAGCTCGCCAATGGCCTGTGCAGGGCAGGCAACCATGCCGCGCAGCAGGGTCTGCCAGTGACCGGCCATACGCTCGAGGGTGGCGGCTTCGAACAGGTCGGCGGCGTACACCAGGGCCACGGAAATGCCCTGCGGCGTTTCCAAGGTTTCAAGGGACAACTCGAACTGCGCGCCGCCGCCATCGAGCAGCAGTTCGCGAGCCTGCAAACCTGGCAGGCTGGTGCCGGTCGCGGTGGCGCCGACAGTGCTGAGGTGGTTGTACATCACCTGGAACAGCGGGTTGTGATTCAGCGCACGCTGGGGGTTGAGCACTTCCACCAGGCGGTCGAAGGGCAGGTCCTGGTTGGCCTGGGCCGACAACGTCACCTCCTTGACCGTCTGCAGCCAATGGCCCGCCGATTGCTCAGGCTGCGGGCACAAGCGCATGACCAGGGTGTTGACGAAAAAGCCCACCACCGCCTCCAGCTCCTGGCTGTTGCGGTTGTTCACTGGCACCCCGATGCGCACGTCCGGCTGGCCGCTGTAGCGTTGCAACAGCAAGGCGAAGGTACCCAGGAACAGTTGGAACAAGGTGACGCCCTGGGCCTGGGCCAACTCGCGTACTTGACGCTCCAGGTCCTGCGGCAGGCGCAGGTCAAGGCGCCCGCCACGGTCGCTGAGCTGCGCCGTGCGCGGGTGATCGGTCGGCAGCGACAGCACCACCGGTTCACCACCCAGGCGTTCGACCCAATAGGCCTGCTGGCGCTGCATCTCGCCTTGGTCCAGCCACTGGCGCTGCCAGTGGGCGTAGTCGGCGTACTGCACCACCAGCTGTTTCAGAGCGGACGTATGGCCGGCACTGAAGGCGCTGTAGAGGTCGACGAATTCGTGCACCAACAGGCTCATGGACCAGCCGTCGGAGGTGATGTGGTGCAGCGTGAGCACCAGCACCCATTCATCAATCGCGCGCTCGATCACCTTGACCCGCATCAGGGGGCCTTGGTGCAGGTCGAACAGGCGCGTGATTTCGGCGCGCACCGCAAGCTCCAGCTGGGGTTGGCTGGCATCGGGCAAGGCCATCCATTGCAGGTCCACCGCCCCGGCCGGCTGCACCTGCTGGTAAAGCTGGCCATCCTCCTGGACGAACGTGGTGCGCAAGGCTTCGTGCCGTGCCAGCAAGGTGTCCATCGCCCGCTGCAAGGCCTGGCGATCAAGCTGGCCCTGCAGCCGCACGGCCAGCGGGGTGTGATAGGCGGTGCTCTGGGGCTGCAAGGTCCAGTACAGCCATTGGCGCTGCTGGGCGAACGACGCCGGCAGGCGCTCGCTGCGCGGCAGTGCCGCAATGGCCGCCTGTTCGCGGTAGCGCTCGCAGTGCTCCAGCGCCTGGGCCAGTTCACCCAGGTTGGCCGTGTCGAACATGGCCCGCAGCGGCAGGTCGAGCCCCAGTTGGCGGCGCACACGCGAGACGATCTGCACGGCCAGTAACGAGTGGCCGCCCAGGCTGAAGAAGTTGTCGCCAAGGCCGACTGCCGGCACTTTGAGCACCTGTTCCCAGATGCCCGCCAGGGCACGTTGGCGCTCAGTTACCGGCGGCACATGGGCATCGGCGGCACGCGCCTGGGTCGGCTGAGGCAGCGCGCGGGCGTCGAGCTTGCCGTTGGCGGTCAGGGGCATGACGGCCAGGGCCTGATAGGTGCTGGGCAGCATGTAGTCAGGCAGACGCGCTTGCAGCCACGCCTCCAGCTGCGCTTGCGCGTCAGTGTCCGCGTAGACCACATAGGCCACCAGTTGCGCATGGGCGGCTTCGCCCACCAGCAGCACGGCCGCGTCGCGCACCTGGGGCGCTGCACGCAGGGCCAGCAGCACTTCATCCAGGTCGATGCGGTAGCCGCGCAGCTTGACCTGGCGATCGACACGGCCAAGGAACGCCAGCTCGCCCGAGGGCAGGCGACGCACCCGGTCACCTGTGCGATACAGGCGCGCACCCGGTGCACCGAAGGGGTCAGGCACGAAGCGCTCGGCGGTCATGCCTGGACGGTTCTGGTACCCACGGGCAAGACCAGCGCCACCGATGTACAACTCACCGTGGCTGCCCGGCGCCTGCAGTTGCAGGCCGGCATCGAGCACCTGGGTGCGGGTGTTGGGCAATGGCCGGCCCAGCACGATGGGGCTGTCTGCCGCGCTGAGGTTCTGGGTCAGTACGCCGACGGTGGTTTCGGTCGGGCCGTAGTGGTTGATGATGTCGCAGCGGCCCAAGGCGCGCAGGCGTTCGATCAGTGCAGGCGAACAGGCCTCGCCACCGAGCACCAGGCAGCGAGCAGGCAGCACCTGTTGCGGTTGATCGGCGCCCAGCAGCGCCTCCAGGTGCGACGGCACGATTTTCAGCACGTCGATGCCATGGCCTTGCATATAGGCGCCGAAGCGCTGCGGGTCGAGGGCCACGTCCTGCTCGATGATGTGCAGCGACCGCCCGGAGCACAATGCGCCGAACAGCACGGTATGCCCCAGGTCCGCAGCCAGGGTGGAGACCACCGCCATGTTGCTTGCGCCCTGCAGCGGCAAGGTCTGGAAAATGCCTTGCAGGTAGTTGCCCAGGGCGCCGTGGCTGACGGCCACACCCTTGGCGGTGCCGGTGGAACCGGAGGTGTAGATGACGTAGGCCAGCTCGCCAGCGTGGACGGGGCGCTGCGTGCCCTGCGCACTCATTTCAGGGCGGGCGGGGTCGAGCAGCAGGGTCGTCACCCCGGCGATGTGCGGCAGGCTGGCTTGCAACGCCTGCTGGGTCAGCAGCACACCGACCCGGCTGTCTTCGATCATGTAGGCCAGCCGCTGGGCAGGGAATGCCGGGTCCAGCGGTACATAAGCTGCCCCGGCCTTCCACACGGCCAGCAGGCCGATCACCATTTCCAACGAGCGCCCGGCGGCCAGGCCAACGCACACCTGAGCACCGACGCCCAGCTCGACCAGTTGCAGGGCCAGCGCGTTGGCGCGGGCGTCCAGCTCGGCGTAGCTCAGGCATTGGCCGGCGAATGTCAGCGCCAAGGCATCGGGAACGCGCTGCACCTGGGCCTCGAACATCGCCAGTGCCGACGGCGCTGCTGGTGCCTGCGGGCCCGTGGCCTGCTGCTGCAAAAGTGCCCTCTGGTGCGCATCGAGCAAAGGCAGTTGGTCCAGTTGCTGGTCGGCATCCTCGCTCATCGCTTGCAGCAGTTGCAGCCAGTGCCCGGCCATGCGGGCGATGGTGGCCGGTTCGAACAGCTCGCTGGCATAGGTCAACGAGGCATGCAGACGACCGCCGCGCTCGAAGGTGGTCAGGGTCAGGTCGAAGGGCGTGGGGCGGCTGCTCGCCTCCAGTGGGCGCAGCTCCAACCCCTCGCCCACCGTCATTACCTCGATATCGGCAACGTTGGGCAAGTGGTTGTACATTACCTGGAACAGCGGGTTATGGCTGAGGCTGCGGTCAAGGTCCAGGGCCTCGACCAGCTGTTCGAAGGGCAGGTCCTGGTGCGCCTGGGCACCGGCGGTGGTCTGTTTTACGGCGGCCAGCAGGCTGGCGACCGTCTGATGCCCGTGCAGGCAGGTGCGCAGCACTTGGGTGTTGACGAACAAACCGATCAAGCCTTCGACCTCGGCCCGGTTGCGGTTGGCCACGGGCACGCCGATGCGCAGATCGGTCTGGCCGGTGTGGCGGTACAGCAGCACATTGAATGCCGCCAGCAGCACCATGAACAAGGTCACGTTGTGCTGGCGCGCCAAGGCCCGCAGTTGATCAGCCAGGGCCGGGTCGATGACCAGCTCGTGACGTTGGCCGCGCTGGCTGGCCACCGCCGGGCGTGGAAAATCGGTGGCCAGCTCCAGCAACGGCTGCTCATCGCCCAACTGCTCGCGCCAGTAGCCCAACTGCCGCGCCTGCTCACCGGCTTCCAGCCACTTGCGTTGCCACAGCGCATAGTCCATGTACTGGACAGGCAAGGCCGGTAGCGCTGGTTCAAGGCCTGCGGCAAAGGCCTGGTAAGCCTGGACGAACTCGTCGATGAGCACGTTCATCGACCAGCCGTCGGACACGATGTGGTGCAGGGTCAGCAGCAGCACGTGCTCCTGCGCCCCAAGCCGCAGCAAGGTGACGCGCATCAAGGGGCCGACGGCCAGATCGAAGGGTTGCTGCGCCTCGTGTTCGGCCAGCTCGCGCACACCGCGCGCTTGGGCATCGGCGTCCAGGTCAACCAGGCTGTGCTTGGCCACGTGCATCGGGTACTTGGCCGCTACCTGCCGAGCCTGGCCGTCTTCGCCTTCGGCGAATACCGTGCGCAGGCTCTGGTGGCGTGCTACCAGGCAAGCAAAGGCCTGCTCCAGCGCCGCCTCGTCCAGAGGCCCGCTCAAGCGCACGGCGCTGGGCAGGTTATAGGCACCGCTGCGCGGGTCCAGCTGCCAGAGAAACCACATGCGCTGCTGGGCATAGGACAGTGCATCACGGTCCGGGACCTGCACGTCGGCGGCGATGGGGAATTGGGAAAAGTCGATGCCTTCGGCGCGCAGGCCATCCAGAAACAGATGACGCTTGTCCACTGGCAGCTCTATGAAACGGCGGGCAAGCTTGAGGGACTTATCGGCATTCATCTGCGACCTTCCATACAGTTGGGTATCGAGCGTTGGCTCGGCTATCCCTACGGGACGTAGGACGACGCAAGAAAATTAGCCGCGCAGCTTAGGCGCTGGCGCCACGCATGCCGGTAAGGCGCCGGTTAAATCGGTGCGCGTATCGCTCGTTAACCCTGCACAACGAAAGATCGACAGGGGTTGACCGTGGACCTTCAGAGCATTCTCAGCAGGCTGTTCGCCAATGCCCATGGCGTGGGCATCGAGGGCGTCTACCAGTTCGTCTTCGCCCATGACCGGGCATTCTGGTCGGAGGTGCGCGAGCAGAGCCGCACCGGTGCGGGTCGCCACGCAGCGCCGGACGTCACCATCGAAGTGGCCGAGCGCGACTTTCTCGGGATCATGGGCGGCACGGCCAATGTCGAGGAACTGTTCGCCAGTGCGCGGCTGAAGATCACCGGCAACATGGGCCTGGCCACGCTGCTGCCGCAGATCATCAACAGCGCGCGGCAAGGCACGTCGGCCAGCAAGGTGGCCATGAACCAACGCTACCCCACGCCCGCGCGCATCAGCGAACGGATATCGGCAGCGCAGCCTGTGCTGCGTGAGGTGCCCCGCCTGCCACGGGCGCACCTGTCAGCCGAGCGTTTTGCCCGGGAGTTCCTGCCCCAGGGCATGCCGGTGGTGATGAGCGATGCCCTGCACGACTGGCCGCTGTTCAGCATGGGGCGTGAGGCATCCCTCGCGCACTTTGCCGAGCTGCAAGGCATCACCCGCCACGGCGATTACGTGAAAAAAACCTTCTCCACCGACCGCGACTTTCGCGCTACCTCCATGGCCGACTTCATTGCCTCGCTCGATACCCCGGCCAAACCGGGTGAAACCCCGGCCTACATGGGCAACAACATCGTCCCGGAAAAGCTCCTGGCGCTGATCCGCTTCCCCGACTATTTCGAACGCTCGCGCTACATCGCGCCACGCATCTGGATCGGGCCCAAAGGGACGCTCACACCCTTGCACCGGGACGACACCGACAACCTGTTCGCTCAAGTCTGGGGGCAGAAGTCGTTCATTCTTGCTGCCCCGCATCACCGTCCGGCGCTGGGCACCTGGTCGACCAGCCCCAAGGGTGGCCTGGACGGCTGCGACTTCAACCCCGATGCCGCCGACTACCAGCGTTTCCCGGCCGCCCGCGATGTGCCGTTCCTGCGCGTGGTGCTGCAAGCCGGCGACCTGCTGTTTTTGCCCGAGGGTTGGTTCCACCAGGTGGAGTCGGTGTCCACGTCGCTGTCGGTCAACTTCTGGGTGAACGCCGGTCGCGGTTGGTGATGTGCGTTTAATTTGCCTGGGCGTCAGCTCGTTTCTCAGCAAAGACGTCTGCACGAGAACGCCCCATGCCCAGCCCCGCCCGCATGACCCAAACCCTCCAGCAAGGCCTGCGCCGTCTGATTGGCGGCGCCACACGCCAGGCCCAGCCCTACCGCCTGTTCGACCTGGTGCTCAGCCGTCGCCTGACCCTTACCCCTTCGCTCACCCGGCTGGTGTTCACCGGCCCGGACGTGGCGCAGATGACGACCCTGGCCCCAGACCAGCGGGTGAAGCTGTTCTTCCCCGCGCCCGATGGCTCCGTTGCGCAACTGCCTGCCGACCAGCACTGGAAGGCCGCCCACAGCGCGCTCGCTGCCGAGCAGCGCCCACCCATGCGTACCTACACCCTGCGCGCACTGCGCCCAGAGGCCTTGGAGGTGGACGTGGATTTCGTCCTGCACGGCGTCAACGGCCCTGCCTCAGCCTGGGCTACCCAGGCGCAGCCGGGTGATCGCCTGCAGATGCTGGCACCTAATCTGGCCTATACGGGAGACCCTGGTGGGTACGAGTGGAAGCCGCCGCAAGGGGTACGTAACGTGCTGCTGGTCGGAGATGAAACGGCGCTGCCAGCGATTGCCGGCATCCTCGAAGCCTTGGCCGTGACGCAACCGGACCTGGCGGTGCAGGCGTTCATCGAGGTGCCATTGCAGGCCGATTGCCTGGATGTGCGGCATGGCAGCGGCGTCGAGTTGCACTGGCTGCCACGCGATCTGCTGAACTGCGAGCACGGCCAGGCCATGCTGCATGCCGTGCATGAACTGGCCCGCCTGCCCCAGGGGCATGCCGTGCCCAGGGCCAGGCTGGAGGATATCGATATCGACAAGCGCATCCTGTGGGAGCAGGCCAGTACCGCCTGCAGCGCGTTCCACGCCTGGGTGGCGGGCGAGTCGGCCACGGTCATGGCCATCCGTCGTCATTTGATCAAGGAGCGCGGGTTACCGCGCCAATGGCTGACCCTGATGGGCTACTGGCGTGCAGGCAGAACTTTGGACTGAAGGGGTATAGCCGGGGGCAAGCGGCCCCCGGCTGGGCTCAGACCGCCGCGGCCACGGCAGCAGCGAAACGCTGCGCGACCTCGTCGACCTGTTCGTCGCTGATGATCAAAGGCGGCAGGAAACGCACCACGGCCCCGTGGCGGCCACCGAGTTCCAGGATCAGGCCTCGCTTGAGGCACTCGCGCTGTACGCGCGGGGCCAGTTCGCGGTTGGCCGGCGGGTGCCCCTGGGCGTCCGCCGTGCCGTGCGGATCGACCAGTTCCACGCCCAGCATCAACCCCCGGCCACGGATATCCCCCAACTGCGGATAGTCCGCCTGCAGGCGTTGCAAGTGCCCGCGCAGGCGCTGCCCCATGGCCTCGGCATGGTCCGCCAGGCGGTGCTCGACCAGGTATTCGAGAACGGCAGACCCTGCGGCCATGGCCATCTGGTTGCCGCGGAAGGTGCCGGCATGGGCGCCCGGCTTCCAGGTGTCGAGCCAGTCGCGGTACACCACCACGGCCAGGGGCAGGCTGCCACCGATGGCTTTGGACAAGGTGACTACGTCTGGGACGATACCGGCGTGTTCGAAGGCGAACATGCGCCCGGTACGGGCGAAGCCGCTCTGGATTTCATCGACGATCAGCGCGACGCCCGCCTGCTCGGTGATGCGCCTTACGCCCTTGAGCCACTCGATGTCGGCGGGTATCACGCCGCCTTCGCCCTGCACCACTTCCAGAATCACCGCTGCTGGCAGCGGCACCCCGCTTTCGGGGTCGAGCAGCAGGTTTTCCAGGTAGTGCAGGTTGGCCTTAACGCCCGCCTCGCCGCCCAGGCCGAATGGGCAGCGATAGTCGTAGGGGTACGGCATGAACTGCACGCCGCTGCCCAGCAATGCGCCCAGGGGTTGCTTGGGACCCAGGCTCCCCATCAGGCTGAGTGCCCCTTGGCTCATGCCGTGGTAGGCGCCCTGGAAGGTCAGGACCGTGCTGCGTCCGGTGGCGCTGCGCACCAGCTTGAGCGCCGCTTCCACCGCATCGGTACCGGTCGGGCCACAGAACTGCACCTTGGCTTCACGGCGCAGTGCTTCGGGCAGTACGGCGAACAGGTCCTGGACGAAGCGGTCCTTGACCGGGGTGGTCAGGTCCAGGGTGTGCAGGGGAAGTTCATCGGCCAGCACGCGCTGGATGGCTTCGACCACCACGGGGTGGTTATGGCCCAGCGCCAGCGTACCGGCCCCGGCCAGGCAGTCGATGAACTGGCGGCCTTCGACGTCCTCGACATAGATGCCACGGGCTCGTTTGAGGGCCAGCGGGATACGGCGGGGGTAGCTACGGGCATTGGATTCCTGTTGCTGCTGGCGGTGCAGCAGCGGGGAGTCGGTGAATTCGTACAGGGGATGCGGGGTGGTGGCCGGTGGGATCTGAGCAAGGCTGGTAGCGGTGGACATGGTGAATCCTCGCAAGCAAGCGAATGGGCGGTAGTCGCTTGAGAGACGCTTGGCCGGGGGGAGGATTTAGGGGGGGCTCTTGCTCTTGCTCTTGCTCTTGCTCTTGCTCTTGCTCTTGCTCTTGCTCTTGCTCTTGCTCTTGCTCTTGCTCTGGCTCTGGCTCTGGCTCTGGCTCTGGCTCTGGCTCTGGCTCTTGATCTTGATCTTGATCTTGATCTTGATCTTGATCTTGATCTTCGCGACTTCAGAAGGCCGAACGCAGGTCTTGCGGAGGGAGGTGACAGGCATGG
>Ga0268257_1001805_pt1 | contig 17173 bp, 16 predicted proteins | sample AgamicAtPrz_FD_200249 | JGI IMG/M metagenome (GOLD analysis project Ga0268257, IMG submission 200249) | Agave microbial communities from Guanajuato, Mexico - At.P.rz (v2) (version 3) | ecosystem: Host-associated > Plants > Phyllosphere > Phylloplane/Leaf | place: Guanajuato, Mexico | collected... | reverse complement strand
CCGGACGCTTGCCAGTAACTTGGCAGACTCGGGACATGTCTATTCTCCAAAAATCAAATTAGCTCGAGCTTCGTATGGGGTATCGGCGCCTCGTCAGGCTTTACAGCCCGGTCATCGCATAGTTCTATTGAACTCTCGATTGCCAGGCCCAAATGCCAAACCCGAGATTCTCAAAGGTGGCGTAGTATACGCTGACTCGGCGGTGTGCTCAAGTCCCGAACAGACAAAGATCCCGATGGATCGCGAGAAAAGGCCTAAATCCAGCCACGTTCGGCAAAAGAAATGTACTCTCCGCGGCCAATTATCAGATGGTCCAGCACACGAATGTCCATGAATTGACAGCATTTGATAATACGTTCGGTAATGGCTTTGTCAGCTCTGCTTGGTTCTGCACAGCCAGAGGGGTGATTATGCGCGAGGATCACGCCGGCTGCATTCACTTTTATCGCTTCCCGCACAATTTCACGCGGATGCACCTCAACATGGCTCAATGTTCCCGAAAAAAGGCGGGTATGTTTCAGTACCCGGTTTTTGTTGTCGAGAAAGATCACCATGAAGATCTCCCGCTCCAGATCGGAGAGCTGGCTTTGCAGAAATTCGCGGGTCATGTCCGGGGTCAGGATCGGGTCTTCTTCCTCCATACGCACGTTATAAAATCGCCGGGCAAGCTCCGCAATGCCCCGCAGCTGGGCATATTTCGCCACGCCGATGCCCTCCACGTGCGTAAACGCCTCCAGCTCGGCGGTCAGCAAACCATGCAGTGAACCAAAATGGTCTATCAGCTCTTTCGCCAGCGTAAATACCGTTTTTCCCTGCGTGCCGGTGCGTAAAAAGAGCGCCAGCAGCTCGTCGTCTTTCAGCAACGTGACGCCATGGCGCAGCATTTTTTCACGCGGTAGCAGTAGTTCAGTCTCTTCCATGCCCGGCCTCCTTCTGTTTGTCATTATGCTGCCACAGGCAAATTCGGGGCTCGACGCTGACGTTTCGTTCTTGCGTAACGCCTCGCAAAGTGAATAAAGGACATCATCACCCCGTTTTAGGGATTGTGATAAAATGCCCGCTCTCTGGTGAACCCAACAGGAAAGAATCATGATGAGCCTGGCCGGTAAAAAAATCGTTCTTGGCGTAAGCGGCGGTATTGCTGCCTATAAAACACCAGACCTGGTGCGCCGTTTGCGCGAGCGCGGGGCCGACGTACGGGTCGCGATCACCGAAGGCGGCAAAGCCTTTATCACCCCGCTAAGCCTGCAAGCCGTCTCGGGATACCCGGTATCCGACAGCCTTCTCGACCCGGCGGCCGAAGCCGCAATGGGCCACATTGAGCTGGGGAAATGGGCCGATCTGGTTATCCTTGCCCCCGCCACGGCAGATGTAATTGCCCGCGTGGCGGCGGGAATGGCGAACGATCTGGTATCGACCATTTGCCTCGCCACGCCTGCGCCCGTCGCGGTTGTGCCCGCCATGAACCAGCAGATGTACCGCAATGCCGCCACCCAGCATAATCTGGAAACGCTGGCCGCGCGCGGCCTGCTGATTTGGGGGCCGGACAGCGGCAGCCAGGCCTGTGGCGACGTGGGGCCAGGCCGTATGCTCGACCCATTGACGATTGTTGATATGGCCGCCGCCCATTTCTCGCCTGTCAACGATCTGCAACATCTCAACATCATGATTACCGCGGGCCCAACGCGCGAGCCGCTGGATCCGGTGCGTTACATCACCAATCACAGCTCCGGCAAAATGGGCTTTGCCATTGCCGCCGCGGCGGCCAAACGCGGCGCGAACGTCACGCTGGTGAGCGGCCCGGTGTCGCTTACCACACCGGCGTTTGTGCAGCGTATTGATGTGACGACCGCGCTGGAAATGAACGCCGCTGTACAGGCGCATGCACAACAGCAGCATATTTTTATCGGCTGTGCGGCCGTCGCTGATTACCGTGCTGAAACCATTGCTGACGCCAAAATTAAAAAGCAAGGCGATGAATTAACAATAAAAATGGTGAAGAATCCGGATATCGTTGCCGGTGTCGCCGCATTGAAAACTCATCGTCCTTACGTTGTTGGGTTTGCCGCAGAAACGAATAATGTGGAAGAATATGCCCGGCAAAAACGTACCCGCAAAAACCTCGATTTAATTTGCGCGAACGACGTATCGCTGTCCACGCAAGGATTTAACAGCGACAGCAACGCATTGCACCTTTTCTGGCAGGATGGAGATAAAGTCTTACCGCTTGAGCGCAAAGCACTCCTGGGCCAACAATTACTGGACGAGATCGTTACCCGTTATGATGAAAAAAATCGACGTTAAGATTCTGGACCCGCGTGTTGGCGAGCAATTTCCGCTGCCAACGTATGCCACCTCCGGCTCTGCCGGTCTTGACCTGCGCGCCTGTCTCGACGACGCCGTAGAACTGGCGCCGGGTGCAACGACCCTGATCCCGACCGGACTGGCGATTCACATTGCTGACCCGTCACTGGCAGCAGTGATCCTGCCGCGCTCTGGCCTGGGCCATAAGCATGGCGTCGTGCTGGGTAATCTGGTCGGCCTGATCGACTCTGACTATCAGGGTCAGCTGATGGTCTCCGTCTGGAACCGTGGCCAGGACAGCTTCACCATTGAGCCGGGCGAGCGTATCGCGCAGATGGTGTTTGTACCGGTGGTGCAGGCAGAATTTAACCTGGTGGCAGACTTCGACGCCACCGACCGTGGCGAAGGCGGCTTCGGCCATTCCGGGCGCAAATAACCGCCCGACAAACACGCATCTCACAGCGCCATAATGCAATAACAAACCGCAAACGTCAGTTTGCGGGTCGCTGTGTGGTTGCCAGCCTGACAAGTGCTTATTTTCAGGGGTATTTTGTAACATGGCAGAAAAACAAACCGCGAAAAGGAATCGTCGCGAAGAAATACTTCAATCTCTGGCTCTGATGCTTGAATCCAGCGACGGCAGTCAACGCATCACCACCGCAAAGCTGGCGGCCTCTGTGGGCGTGTCAGAAGCGGCGCTGTATCGTCATTTCCCGAGTAAAACCCGGATGTTCGACAGCCTGATCGAGTTTATTGAAGATAGCCTGATCACGCGCATCAACCTGATTCTGAAAGATGAAAAAGACACCAGCGCGCGTCTGCGTCTGATTGTGCTGCTGATTCTGGGCTTTGGTGAACGTAACCCGGGTCTGACCCGTATTCTGACCGGCCACGCGCTGATGTTTGAACAGGATCGTCTGCAAGGCCGTATAAATCAGCTTTTTGAGCGTATCGAAGCTCAGCTGCGTCAGGTTCTGCGCGAGAAAAAAATGCGGGAAGGTGAGGGATATACTACTGATGAGACCCTGCTGGCAAGCCAGATCCTGGCATTTTGCGAGGGGATGCTCTCTCGGTTTGTGCGCAGCGAATTTAAATACCGACCAACGGACGATTTTGACGCCCGCTGGCCGTTAGTGGCAGCACAATTGCAGTAACGCCATCGCCGGATGGCGGCTTCGCCTTATCCGGCCTACGAACGGGTAGGCCCGGTAAGCGTCGCGCCACCGGGCAACGCAATTAAACCCCGAACGCTTCGCGATACGTTTTTACCGCTGCCAGATGGTCCGCCATCTCAGGCTTCTCTTCCAGATACGCAATCAGGTCTTTCAGGGTAATAATCGACGTGACCTTGCAGCCATAATCGCGTTCCACTTCCTGAATAGCAGAGATGTCGCCGCGCCCGCGCTCCTGACGATCGAGCGAAATCAGCACGCCCGCAAGCGTTGCACCGTTAGCCTGGATAATCTCCATTGATTCACGGATCGCGGTGCCTGCGGTGATCACGTCATCGACCAGCATCACGCGGCCCTGCAACGCACTGCCTACCAGATTGCCGCCTTCACCGTGGGTTTTAGCCTCTTTACGGTTAAAGCAGTACGGCACGTCGCGGTCATGGTGCTCCGCCAATGCCACCGCCGTGGTGGTTGCAATCGGAATGCCCTTGTACGCGGGGCCAAACAGCAGGTCGAAATCAATCCCGGAATCCACCAGCGCTTCGGCATAGAAACGGCCTAACAGTGCCAGGTCGCGCCCGGTATTAAACAGCCCGGCGTTGAAGAAATACGGGCTTTTACGCCCCGATTTCAGCGTGAACTCGCCGAACTTAAGTACCTGCTTGTTAAGCGCAAACTCAATAAACTGGCGCTGATACGATTTCATGGATTTGCTCCTTTCATTTTTTCTGTCTTACAGGCAAAAAAAAGGCGACTCATTGGTCGCCTTAAAATCAATTTTCTAACGCCGCCTTCTGCGTCGTTACAATGGATTCGATACCCCCTCGGGCCAACGCCAGCAAGGTGAGCAGCTCTTCGTGGGTGAATGGCTCGCCTTCCGCCGTGCCCTGCACTTCAATGATGCGACCATCTTCGGTCATCACCACGTTCATGTCGGTTTCTGCGGCAGAATCTTCAACGTATTCCAGATCGCAAAGTGCTTCGCCATTAACGATACCCACGGAGACAGCGGCAACCATCCCTTTCATCGGGTTGGTTTTCAGCTTACCGGCGGCAACCAGCTTGTTCAGCGCATCTGCCAGCGCCACGCAGGCACCGGTAATGGAGGCGGTACGCGTGCCGCCATCGGCCTGGATCACGTCGCAATCCAGGGTGATGGTGAACTCGCCCAGCGTTTTCAGGTCAACCGCGGCGCGGAGCGCACGCGCGATCAGGCGCTGGATCTCCATAGTACGCCCGCCCTGCTTACCCTTTGCCGCTTCACGGGCATTACGGGTATGGGTTGCGCGCGGCAACATGCCGTATTCGGCGGTGATCCAGCCCTGGCCCTGACCTTTCAGGAAGCGAGGCACGCCCTCTTCGATGGACGCGGTGCAAAGCACTTTGGTGTCACCAAACTCAACCAGCACGGAGCCTTCAGCGTGTTTTGTATAGTTACGGGTCAGGGTGACGGGACGCACCTGATTGGCGCTACGACCTGCTGGACGCATGATGGATTCTCCGGCTTGAAACGAATGTGGCTGCGCATTATACGGATAAAGGACGCTTATTCCTATCCTGAGAAGCCCCTGAAAGCTATAATCCCCCCATCTCTCCTTTAAAAACGGGAATGTCTATGATCCGCAGTATGACCGCCTACGCCCGGCGTGAAATCAAGGGTAGCTGGGGTAGCGCTACCTGGGAAATGCGCTCGGTAAACCAGCGCTATCTGGAAACATATTTCCGTATGCCGGAACAGTTCCGCAGCCTGGAGCCTGTGGTGCGTGAGCGTATCCGTACGCGTCTGACCCGCGGAAAAGTGGAATGTAATTTGCGTTTTGAGCCCGATGCCAGCGCGCAGGGTGAACTGATCCTTAACGAAAAGCTGGCAAAACAGCTCGTTAATGCGGCGAACTGGGTCAAAATGCAAAGCGACGAAGGCGAGATCAACCCGGTTGATATTCTGCGCTGGCCTGGCGTGATGGCCGCCGGAGAGCAGGATCTGGACGCGATTACCGCCGAAATCCTCGCGGCACTCGACGGCACGCTGGATGACTTTATCGTTGCCCGCGAAACCGAAGGCCAGGCGCTGAAAGCAATGATTGAACAGCGTCTTGAGGGCGTGAGCGCCGAAGTGGCTAAAGTTCGCGCTCATATGCCAGAAGTGCTGCAATGGCAGCGTGAGCGACTTGTCGCCAAACTGGAAGAGGCGGAAGTCCAGCTCGAAAACAACCGTCTGGAACAAGAGCTGGTGCTGATGGCGCAGCGCGTGGACGTGGCTGAAGAGCTGGATCGTCTGGAAGCGCACGTTAAAGAGACCTACAACATTCTGAAGAAGAAAGAAGCAGTAGGCCGCCGTCTCGACTTTATGATGCAGGAGTTCAACCGCGAGTCGAACACGCTGGCGTCTAAGTCTATCAATGCAGAGGTGACCAATTCAGCGATTGAACTGAAGGTCCTGATTGAGCAGATGCGCGAGCAAATCCAGAACATCGAGTGATCCCTTTCCGGGTGGTGTTGTCTCGCACGCCACCCATTACTTTTTCTAATCCTTATTTAGCCTTACTTTCTCTCTCTCCCGTCTTAAGTCAAGCTCGCCCGCCGTGCGCTGATAAATTCCTTTAGGGAAAACCACCTCGCCTTAGAAAATCTCAATAGTGATCTCCCGCACAAATCGTTAATCTCCCCCTCTTCATTCCGGAGGTTTTATGCTGCTTCATGTTCTCTATCTCATTGGCATTACCGCAGAAGCCATGACCGGCGCGCTCGCTGCCGGACGTCGCCGTATGGACACCTTCGGCGTGATCATTATTGCCACAGCCACTGCGCTCGGCGGCGGGTCCGTACGCGATATCCTGCTTGGCCATTATCCACTCGGCTGGGTCAAAAACCCTGAGTACGTCATTATCGTGGCAACGGCAGCCGTACTCACCACGATTGTGGCTCCGGTGATGCCTCATCTGCGCCGCTTATTCCTGGTGCTTGATGCGCTTGGGCTGATTGTTTTTTCCATCATTGGTGCGCAAATCGCTCTCGATATGGGTGAAGGCCCGGTTATCGCCACCATTGCGGCGGTGATCACGGGCGTGTTTGGCGGGGTGCTGCGCGATATGTTCTGCAAACGTATCCCGCTGGTTTTCCAGAAGGAACTGTATGCCGGCATCTCCTTTGCCGCCGCAGTGCTGTATGTTGCCTTGCAGCACTATGTCACCAGTCACGATGTGGTGGTTATCTCCACGCTGCTGTTTGGTTTCACCGCGCGCATGCTCGCATTGCGCCTGAAGCTTGGCCTGCCCGTTTTTCATTACAAACACAATGCGCATTAATGTCAGAACGGGCAGGCGCCGGATTATCAGTTACTCGAATAGGTGTAGCCGTAGTGATGATAGCCGTAGCCGTAAGCGTTGCTTGCCCGCTTAATGACGCCGTTCAGGATCACCCCTTTGGTATTGACGCCGCTCTGCTCCAGGCGTTGTACGCAGACCAGCATCTCCTTCACGCTGTTCATCCCGAAGCGGGCGACCAGCAGCGTGGTGCCTGCGCGGTGGCCGACTACCGCTGCGTCGGTAACCGCCAGAATCGGCGGAGTATCAATAATCACCAGATCGTAGCGCTCGTTCGCCCAGTCAAGCAGCTGCTGAAAACGCGCGTGCATCAGCAGCTCCGCCGGGTTAGGCGGGATCTGCCCGCGCACGATGATGTCGAATCCGCCTTTATCGAAGGTCTGAACGCCCTGCGTATACACCGCTTTGCCGGATAAAATCGCCGACAAGCCGTAGGTATTGTCGAGCTTAAACAGATCGTGGGCATACCCGCGGCGCATATCCGCATCAATATAGAGTACTTTCTGCCCCGCCTGCGCCACGACTGCCGCCAGGGTACTGCTGACAAACGTTTTTCCGCTGTCCGGCGTAGCGCCAGAGATCATCAGTATATTGTTCGCTGACTCCATCATCGCGAAATGCAGGCTGGTGCGCAGGCCGCGAATTGCCTCGACGGAGAGATCGACAGGGTTATCCGTCGCCAGGAAGGGGATATTTTTTGTCTTATGGCGCAGACGCGGGGACATAAACGCTTTTTTGCGCGAACGCATCTTTTTAGCCAGCCATTCCGACAGCGGCACGGTGGCATAAACGTTAATCCCGTGCTCCTCCAGCTGCTCTGGCGTTTCAATGCCCATACGCAGCATACCGCGCGCCAGGATCCAGCCCGAAGAGACGAACAGACCCAGAATAACCCCCAGCACCACGACCAGTGCTTTTTTCGGCTTGATCGGCTGCGGCCGGGTCACGGCCGGATCGATAATGCGGACGTTACCAATCGCGCTCGACTGGGCGATGCTCAGCTCCTGCTCGCGATTAAGCAGCTGCTGGTAGATGACGCGCCCCGACTCCACGTCGCGGCTCAGGCGCAACACCTCCTGCTGGGTGGCCGGCATCGACGATACCCGTTTATTCAGGCGATTTTTTTCCTGTTCCAGCGTCTGGCGTTTCTCCATCAGCGCCCGGTAGGTGGGGTGATCTTTTTTGTAGAGCTGCGAAATTTCCGCTTCCCGGAAGGTCAGTTCATTGAGCTGATTGTCTGCATTCACAATTTGCTCCAGCACCGCTTTTGCCTCCAGGTTCAGGTCAACGGAGTCGTTTTGCTGACGATAGCGGTTGAGCTTCTCCTCGGCCTGGTCCAGCTCGCCGCGCACCTGCGGAAGCTGCTGCTTCAGAAATTGCAGACTTTTCGCATCCTGCGCCGCCTGGCGAGCCACGTTCTGATGCAAATAGTTGTCGGCGATGCAGTTAAGCACGCGGGCCATCTCAACGGGATCTTCCCCCGTGATGGTCAGGCCAAGCATTCCGCTATCCTTGCTGCGCTCGCCCACGGTAAAGCGCTGCTGTAGCGCGTCAATCGCCTCCAGCTCGCTCAGCTGCGTAATCGTAAACCGAGTACCCGGCTTCGCCTGGATATCGGCAATTTCAATGGCGAGATTCGCCGCGCTCAGCTGCCGCCCCACGACGCCCTCTAACGTCACGTTATTCCCTTCCAGCTGATAGTGGCCCTTCTCGCCGACGGTCAGCGTCAGCTTTTGCGCCCGGCCCGCGACAGGAGGGAGATTGAGCATGCTAATATCGACGATGCCAGGCTGCTGGCCGGTGAGCCGTGCCCAGCCGCGTCCGACGACGGGAAAATAGTTTTCGCTCACCTGCGTGCGCAGGTTCAGGTCATCAATCGTTTTACCGAGGATCATTCGCGACTGTAGAAGCTGAAGTTCCGGCGCCGACTCCGGCGAAGAGTCAGGAATAAACTCGCTAAGATTACTGAGCAGCGCGTTGCCCTGCTTCTGTTCCACCTGTATCAGCGCATCGGCCTGATAAACCGGCGTGGCAAAGAGCGCATAAAGCAGTGCTGCCAGCGTGAACAGCGCGGTAAGGGCGAGAATAAACTTTCGGTGGTCGAGCAGCTCACCAAACAGACGCACCAGATCGATCTCGTTATTCGCGGCAGACGCATCATGGGCGTGAAGAGTATTTGTTGACATAAAACGTGACTATCCCGTGTGATTAACTGAGCCGTTTTGCCCATTCCTGACTGGCCTGCTCCAGCAGTCCATAAACATGTTCAAATGCGTTCCGGTTTTTACGGTAGGGGTCCGGGATCTCTTTTCTGCCCGTCCAGTGACCAAAGAGCATCATTTTGCCGCGCGCTTCCGGTGCGATAGCCGTGACCTGCTCAATATGTTCCAGCTCCATCGCCAGAATCAGATCGTAGTCGCGCACCATGGCGGGGGTGAGCCTGCGCGCAACGTGGCCCTCAAGCAGAATGCCGCGTTCGGCGGCGATCGCTGTCGCCAGCGAATCGGCTGCGTGCCCTTCCAGACCGCAAATTCCCGCCGAATCGACCCGGGCGGCGGGCAGCAGCCGGCGCAGCAGCCGTTCTCCGATGGGGGAGCGGCAGATATTGCCGGTACAGATCACCAGGATGGCGTTAAACGTTAATTTGGCCATGTTCTGACATATCTCCCTGTTTCAGTCAGGTCATGTACGCCGGTAATGGTCGGTACCAGCTGAGATATCACGCGGTTCCAGCGCACCAGCGGCGCGGTGGTGACATAGACGATGTCGTAAGGCTCCAGCTGAAATTCGGTGCTCAGCACCATCGCGGTCGCATCCCGGGCGTTCAGCTGGTAGACGCTGGCAATTTTGCCGTTCTGCTTGCCCTGCAACGGACGAATCACAAAGATCCCCGTGGCGTCGGCCATATCCTGATTCACGCCCTGCGCATTACCCAGCGCTTCCGCCAGCGTCATGCCGCTACGATCCATCTTCAGGGTGCTCTGTTTGCCGACCTCGCCCATGACAAACACTTTCAGGTCGTCATTACGCGGAATGAAGAGAATATCGCCCGGATAGAGGAGTTTGTTCTGGGTAAGGTCGCCGCGCTGCATCAGCGCGTAGAGAGAAATGTGCGTGTCCTTGCCGTTGTGGGTCAGCACCACGTGGCGCCAGTCCGCCTCCGACGTCAGGCCGCCTGCCGCATTGATCGCATCCATTATCGTCAGCGGAATGTTGGTGATGGGCTGCTGGCCCGACTTAGCCACTTCGCCCGTCACGTAGGCTTTTTGCGAGCGGAACGCCGCCACGCTGACATCCACCTGCGGGCTCTCAATCACCGAGTCCAGCCGGGCGGCGATCTCATCGCGCACCTGAGCCAGCGTCTTGCCGACCACGTAGATTTTACCGATATAGGGATAGAAGATCGTACCATCCGCATTCACCCAGTTGCCCGTATCGCTGGCGCTACGGTACTGGCCTGCGGGGGTAGTTAGCTCCGGGTGATCCCAGACGGTAACCATCAGCACGTCGCCGACGCCGATGTGGTATTGATAGCTCTGGAGCTGGTGGTCCAGTTCAGGATTGGCGCGGGAGTCGACTTTGCCAGGCAGCAACGCCTCGACCAGCCCCGGCGTGAGCGGATAGACGTTGACCATCTTATCCAGATCGTAACTGCTGTCAGGCAGATCGATAATATCTTTGCCATGGGTGCTGAGCCCCTGGCCCGGTACGATAGTACAACCGCTTAACGTCATCATGACCAACGCAAGCACGGAAAATTTAACGTTTTTCATTCAGTAAAATCATCTGGTTAAGTAATGCCTGTTTCATCCGGTACTACTGCCCTACCGGGGTTTCGCGTTCTGACGTCATGCTATAAAGCTGATATTTACGGCCTAACATCTGGCCGCCATCACGCGTGAGGGGCGTCCACGAGACCACCGCCCGGTTGCGATTTGGGCCGATCGTCATCAGATCGAGCGGGATCGAGATGTAGAAGCCTTTGCTAAAGCCACCTTCCCCATAATCCTCTTTCGAGACGTTCGTCAGTGCCGCCCAGACGCCTACCGTCACGCCGCTGTCGAATCGCTTCGCGACGTCGAGGGTGGCGCCTTTATCCTTCGCCAGGTACTGCCCGACGCTCAGCTTCATCAGCACGCTGTTGAGCTTCCTCGGGTTCCAGTAGCCGGTGATAAATCCGGTTGGCGCGCTGTAATCGGTAAAGCGCATCATGTCGTCCCAGTCGCGCTGTTTGACGTAGTTCGCATCCACGCCCAGCGCCCAGTCACTGTCCAGTGGGCGCCAGAGCGCCTCTGCCCCCACGCCGCCGTACATGGTTTCGAGGTAACCGCCATAAATCTGGGCATAGAAGCCGTGCCCCAGCGCATCGACGTAGTTGGCCTGTAAGTTGTTGATGTAGATGTCATTGCCGACATAATCGCGAATATGAGTTCTGACGCGCGGCAGGCTGGAGTCGGCGGGGAGTAGCGAGGATTTAAACTTGTCGTAGTTGTTATAGAGGTTGGCGAACACGCCGCCGTCGAGCAGCAGACGATCGGACAGCCAGTAACTGGCGCTGGCCATCACTCCCACCTGGAACATGTAGAAATCTTCCGGACCGCCCAGCGACTGCGCCAGCGTTGGTTTAACGCTGTAGCTGAAGCGATCGGCGCGAATACGGTAGCCGCGCCCGAACGCTGTAGTATCCACAGGCTCGACGCGCTGCTGCCTGAGCGTCTCTTCCTGGCCGAGCGGCTGCCCCGCCAGCCGTTTGCGCAGGCTGGCGACATCGGTTTGCGTCGTGACCAGCGGCAGATGGTCACGCTGCTGGGTAATATCGATCGTGTCGACCCCGTCGGGCAGGTTATTGATGAGAATACGGTTGGCGCGATCTACCGCTTCGCGCGGATCGCGATAGCGATACTGCTCGCCGGTCATGTATAACGTATTGCCGTGCTGAAGGATCTCCGGCGCATCGAAGCCTGCGTTGTACTTAAGCGCGGTGAGCTGGTTTGCCGCCGAGGTATAGTTCAGCGTCTCGCCTGCCGGTGCCGGTTGCCAGGCCGGTTTCGGGTTATCACGCAGCGCGGGGCGCAGGTCGTTGAAGTTGGACCGCAGGGTAAAACCAAACATCAGCGTATTGCCGCGTTCATAGCTGAGATTGAGATCCGCCCAGTCGGCAACGCGATAGACCGCCCCCACGTTGATATGGCTCGACTGCTTAAGGGAGCCGGCAAAATCATCGGCATAGTTGTTGCCGTCATACTCCAGCTTCAGGCGCAGGGGCTGCCAGGGCGTCTGATACTGTAGGCCGCCAAACAGCGACGCCGGACCACGAAACATATCGCTAAAGCTGATATCCCCGGCATCATGCGACTCGCCGCGGGTGCAATAGGTATTATTGTCGTGGCAAAGCGGGTTGCCCACGTTGTCGCTATTACCGGGATATCCCCAGGCAATTCCAAAGGTAAAATCGACCGGACCGGCCATTTTGCTGGCAACCAGATATTCACCGTCGAACAGGCCGGTGCCCGCAATGTCGCGCTTGCCGAGCGCTACCTGCGGCAGGCTGTAGCCCTCTTCCCACAGACGAACCTTAAAGTCGAACGACTTATCCTTGTAGCTTTGATCGCCGCTGAAATCTTCGTCGCTGCTGTATTTGCGGGTGCGGACGTCGGTATAACGAATCGTCCCTTCCAGCCACGGAAAGAGCACGACGGAAGAGGAGTAAAAACGGTACTGATCGTTATCGCGGTAGTTGACGCTAAACTCTCCCTCCCTGCCAAAGCGCGCGTCGGGCATTTGCATCAGGCCGGTGCCACCAAAGTCGGACTGCGAAGGTCCAGTGGGATCGGGCCAGGTACGCAGCTCCGCGTGGCAGGCAGCAGAGATCGCCAGAGCAAGGCCGCTCAGTAAAAAAAGTTTGTTCATTAGTCAGGTATCCGCCGCGTCAGGAGCGCAACGATTTGCTCATTCAGCCCGGTAAAATCGTCCGGCACCGTCCGGGGATCAAAACCCACCCACAAAACAGCGCCCGGCTCTGCTTCAATATGGCGTGCGTTCCAGTACGCCACCGGCGCAACAACCGTACTGCCGTCAGGATCGATAACGGTCACGTTATTCCTGTCGGCTCCGGCCAGCCGCGCCTGCCCCTGTAAGTAATCCCGAACGCTTGCGCCCGGTCGCCAGGCCAGTTTCCCCGGCGTTGCGACCGCCCCCATCAGCGTGACGGTGCGGGGCGCAGGCGAGAGCCACAGATCGTAACGGCCCTTCAGGGGACGATCGCCGTGGGCGTCGGTACGCACTGCGTCTGGATCGAGGCTGACAAACTGCCGCCCGACGATCCGCAGGGACTGGATCTGCGCAGCGACAGCACGAACGGTCGCAGTCCGCCCGTCATCAGCGCGATTCTGCCAGGCTGAAAGCGCCGCCAGCACCTGCTGCTGCGTCTGCTGCGCGCGCAGCGTGGCGGAAGGGGTTGCAATCGCAGCGCCCTGCCACCAGACGTTGTTCAGCTGCGGCTGGGTAACCAGTTGGGAGAGCGTGTCGGCCTGTCCGGCAGTCCACGTTTTTCCCGGCTGATGCACGGTAACGACGCCTGCACATAAGCCGGGCAGGCTGAAGAGTGATAGCCCTACGCCAGGTAGCCATTTTTTGAGTCTGTTCATGGGGCAGGCTTCAACATCGTCATGGCGACAGGGAATACGCCAGCGCCGAGCATCTGTTCACTCTGGCGTACCTGGCCGGTGGCGGAATCAATCCAGAAGGTGTTCTGCCAGCGACGACCGAGGCCGTCGGCCTGCACCGTCTCCTGCCAGACCTGGCAATGCAGCGTATCGCCGGCAATGGTCAGATTTTCAGTCCCGCTCAGGGAGAAGCGCGAGGTCAGGCGTGCGGAGCGATAACGCCCCTCTTCCTGCCAGCGCACATCGCGCGACCACCGGCTGCCGTCGTGGAGCTGCTGCGCGTGGCGCAGCGGATCGTGCTCCAGGCTGGACACCTCAAGCAGGTTATAGGGAAGCTTCAGCGTGTGGATAAGGCGACCGTTATGCGTGACGATCATCGCATTATCCTGCGATAACCATTTACTGTTTTCCTGTTCGATATATCCGAGAACCACCAGGTTCCTCGGGCCATTATCAAGACGCAGGTACATGGTTGAGTAAGGGAGCGCCTGAATCTGCCCGTCCGTTAGCGTCACATCCTGGCGCCCGGCCAGGCTGGCGTTAAAGGTCTCAATGATGCTCTGCTGACTCGGCGTACAGCCCTGGATCGGCAGAATCATGATGAGCAGAATAAACAGTCTCACCAGAAATCCTTTATTAAATAACATTAGAATCAACTAAATACCCGGCGTTGATGTTGCCACCGGGTCAGGTTGTTGCGCTGTTCTGCGGAAGGCTATTTCGCCTTGCGCACCAGCAGCCTTAGCGGGTAACTGTCGTCGTGGAAGTCCCATTGCCTGAGTCATCGCCACTGTCGCTTGCCGCGACAACGGCTAACGACGCTACACCGGCAATCGCAGCGGTGGTGACAACAGCGGTCGTGCCAATCGCACCTGCCGCCAGCCCTCCCGTGGTGCCAGCGGTAGCTCCCACCGTTGCACTGGTTGTCGCTCCGGTTGTTGTCCCGGTCGCTGTACCGGTTGTCGCTCCGGTTGTTGTTCCGGTTGTCGTTTCGCCGGTTGCTGCGCTGGCGTTACCTGCTTCGGTGGTTGCCCCCATAGCAGGCAGTGCTGCCGCCAGCGTGAGTGCCGTAAGCACTGTACAAAGCCTCTTTTTCATTTATGTTCCTCATTCAAATGAAGGAAAGATGAGCACCTGGAAACCAGGCCCCCGTTAACGGGCAAAACGCCCGGGGCTGAATCCCGGCCCGACAGGGACGGGAAATCATCCATGTAAAAGCCCTGAGCTCTGAACACCAGCGCACATAAACCGTCAGGATATATTTCGATACTCTTAATGGCTTCAATAGGAGTTCAGATAGTTAACTCCCTTACGGGGCGCAAAAGGAAGGAAAACGCAGAAGTGATGCAAATTGCACCCCAGCGGTCACTACCTTAATAATTTCAGATAAGATAATTCTTAAAATAATTTGACGCAATGATTTCCGCCAGAATAAATATGACTAATTGTTAACCTGGAAAACGTTCAGCACATTATTAATAAAATAATTAAGCCACTGAAATAATAATAAATAAGACCCAAAAAACCCAAGACAACGCCTCCATGAAACCTTCATGCCAGTCTATTATTCTTGATTAATAATGATTAAGATCAATTAAACCGATCCTTGAAAGAGTTGGCAGGAATAATATTCCCTCAAATATATATGCCGTGAATATTTTATTTTTACTCATAATTATTATGTATATTAAACCCCTTTTCATAAATACGCGTATTATCAACAGCAAAATAAAGCGCCCCTTGCCAGTCTCTTCAGGAGCGCACGCAGATTAAAATCCACCAATGTGCTGTGCGGCCAGCCACCTCGCCAGCGCATCAATCTGCGGCTGATGCAGCCAGTCTACGATCTGGCGGGCCTTCTCCTGCCCGGTACCCGGCAGCCTCCGCCACTCCGCTTCGCTTCGTTGAACCAGCGCCTGCCAGGAGCGATCTCCTGCCGCCTTCAGCGTCGACCGGGACAGCGGTATTCCCATCGCGGCGATCCAGCGGATAAAAGGACGCTCCCGCGCCAGGTTAAACTGATGCCATAGCGCAGCGCCATGCGTTGCCGATATCCCCTGCGTCGCAGCGAGCTGCGCCTGCGTGAGCTGTAGCCAGGAGAAGAGATGCTCAAACCGATGCGCCTGATAGAGGTTACGCCACCCCGACTCGCCCATCCCATTGATATCTAACGCCTGGCTGGAGCTTAGCCACGTCAGCCGGGCAAAAAATTGCTCCATGCATTCCGGGGAGGCGTAGAAACAGGTTAAGCCGTTATAGTGCGATGAGGGCGGCTGTGGTTTATGGCGATCCACATTGCGCCATACCACCTTATCCAGCCGGGGAATACCTTGTCCCGCCAGGCTTACCAGCACCTGATCGCCAGGCGCAATATCCAGCATCTGCCAGCGGTTGACCGACCCCAGGCTCACGCGCTGTACACGTTTATCGTCGAGCATAAGCGGCTCAAGCTGCGCAATCGCCGTAATCCGCCCGGTACGGCCAACGGTAAAATGAATGGCTTTGACTTCCGTCACCTGGGCCACAGGAACATATTTCCACGCGATGACCCAGTTCCCTTCTCCCGGCAGCCACTGCTCACCCGGCGGCTCTGCCGAGGCGCGAACCACAATGCCATCCGTGGCAAAGGGTAACGAAGCCTTAAACCAGGCCGTCCGCTGCGCTTCCACGTCAGCCGCGTTTTTAACCGGCAAGGTATAACGCGCAGTCAGGGTAAAACCGGCCTCTGCCAGCGCGGAAAGGCGTGCTTTCATCATTTTTGGACCGTTCGGCCAGGCCCAGATAAAAATGCCTGTCTGCTTCAGCGCTGCGCGATCGGTCGCGCGCATCATCGCTCCCGCCACCTTCGCTCGCGCATTCATACCGCCCATCTGCTGTTGAATATGCCCCTCGCGAAGCAGAAAAAGTTCACCCTGCAATACGCTGTTGGCAAGCGGCCCGGACAGCGTTTGCGGGATAGCGGGGATTATTCGCGCCTGTGCCGTCCACTCTTCCCCCTGCAAACCGTCGCCGCGGCTGATGGCCTGCACCAGCCTGCCGTTTTTGTAGACCAGGGTGACCGCTACGCCATCCACCTTTGGCTGCACCCAGAGATCCTGCTGCGCGGCCATCCAGCGGCTAAGCGCCTGCTGGCTATCTGCCTTATGCACGCCGGTATGGGCGAAGGGGTGCTTCACCGTCCCGCTGGCGGCAGGGAGATCGTCGTGCAACGGCTCATCGTGAAAACAGCGCTGCCACTGTTTTAATCGGGCGTTAAGCCTGTCGTAAACGTCGTCGCTCACCTCGCTGCTGCCCTGCTTCCAGTAAGCATCATTCCAGCGGGCCAGCTGCGCCTTCAGGGCCGCGATCTCCTGCCCGGCCTTCGACGGCGACCAGACCGGGCAGATTGCCATCGCCCCGCTGCTTAAGAAGAACATCAGTATGCTTATCCATCTCACCATTATCATCCCTCCCGGTTTTGCGAAGGGTATACCCCGCCCGGGAGCCGCAGACCAGCGGCAAAAAGGCATTTTACGAGCGTGCTTCAGCGCATTGTTTTTGTTGCAGCAAAAGGAGGGTAAAACCTGAAAACGGCACGCAAAATCAATAATCCAGGGGAAAAAGTGTGACAAAGGCTACGTCACACAGCGGCGACGTGTATAATAAGCCCGTATGTAGGACTTCTTCGTTAACACATACAAAAGACTCTCATGGCTCAAGGCACGCTTTA
>Ga0268257_1001793_pt1 | contig 17251 bp, 23 predicted proteins | sample AgamicAtPrz_FD_200249 | JGI IMG/M metagenome (GOLD analysis project Ga0268257, IMG submission 200249) | Agave microbial communities from Guanajuato, Mexico - At.P.rz (v2) (version 3) | ecosystem: Host-associated > Plants > Phyllosphere > Phylloplane/Leaf | place: Guanajuato, Mexico | collected... | reverse complement strand
TGCCGAATGACGCCCTTCTCATCACGCACGGGGGAAATATTCCACTCCACGTGGTAGGTGCTGCCGTCCTTGCGGTAGTTCACCACACTGCCCTGAAATGGCAGGCCTTGCTCCAGAGACTCATGCAAACGCAGCAACACCAGTTGATCCGTCAGCGGCCCCTGCAACATGCGCGGCGAGCGGCCCAGAAGCTCTGCTTCGGTGTATCCGGTCATCTCGCACATGGCTGCATTGCAGTACTCGATGACAGCCCCCTCTCCATCTGATCTGGCATCGGTAATCATCACTGCGCAAAAGGACTGAGCCATGGCGATCTCCAGCAACTGGCCGGTGATCGTTCGCTTTGCGATGGCATTGGCACGAATCATGTTTGAACCTCGAGCGCGCTTGCAGTCGTGAAGGCTCATTATTCGTTACTTTGCGTCACTTGCGTATACCAAAAACACAGCATCTCAGCTTGTCCACGCCGAGCTGCCCTCAGCGGTGCAGCCACCAGGTCATAAACCGGAAATTTCCGGGCTTTTCCAGCGGGCTGAGCTGCCCGCGCCCGTCCCCCGCGCATCACCCATGGTCAGGGACATCAGTAGCTCAAACTGCAATCAGATGGCAGCTGTCAGCCTCGGGCCGACCGCAATGGGTACACGGGGCTGTCCCTTACCAGCCGGTATTGCATTGCCGAAGCCACCGAGCGGCGAAACCGGAAAAGGCAGCCGCCTCAGTGGCGTGCCGCAGCTATTTCCATGATTCCTAAAAGCAAGCATCAATGGAAAGAAAGCACGGTGGCCGACTTCAAGGACAAGACCGTTCTGGTGTCCCGCAGTGGCTCCGGCATGGGCCGGGGCACGCATCGTGATTGCCGAAATCAAGCCTAGCAGGCCATTGCCGCCGGCGAGTCCATGCAAAGTGCCGGAATCGAGGCTCAGGTTACCCAGGGCGATTGAGCCACGAGATCCATGGGCACGCTCGTGCCACCTGGCCTGCGTAGGGATGCCCATCCAAGCAAAAGCACCTCGTGCACCAGGCTGAAAAAAGGCGCAACGTCCCGGCCTCTGACAGGGAAGGCGCGCCACTGGACTCTCTGTCAGGCTGCTTTCCAGAAAATATAGTCGGCCTGATACGGCACGACCTGCTTGCTGCCCAGATTCGCGGCTCCGCAGGCCATGCTCGGCGCGACGCCCCCCTTGGTTGCCACACGCTGGATATAGGTCACCCCCTGCATGGCTCCCATGCCGGTGGCAGGATTGGCCTTGACCAGTTGCAAAGGGATATTGCCCGCTCCGGCAGGAGCCACGGCAAGCTGCGTGGCAGTGACCTTGGAGCCGTCGTTATTCTCCCAAGTCGCTGGCGGCCCCCAGTATTTGCCGATGACCGTACCGCTTCGCGTTTGCAGCTTGGCATCGGGGCCTACAAACACCCATTCGTGCTCGGTTGCCATGTCCTTTTTGGCTCGGCACTCATAGGTGATCTGGCCGATACCCACGGTCTCCATGAGCACTTTGTGTCCCGCGGGCACTTGCACGGAAGCCGGAAGTTCGGCTTGTGAATACATGGAGTGCGAGCCCATGGATGAGCAAGCGCTCAGGCCAAGCGCGGATAGGCACAGAGCGGTCAGCGAAAGTGTGTGTCGGTGCGTCATGATAATTCCCTCAAACAAGGTGAGAAATGCACTGGGCGGACTTGCCCGGTACTCGGGGCTGCGGCTTGTCAGCCGCCAAACGTCAAGGCGTTGCCAGGCAGCGGACGACCAAGAGCCGAGCTCAGTGCTGTGTAATGCATGGTTTCATCAGCCGCCAGACGTCCCGCGACCTTGGCCAGATCGCGGCTCTCAAAGGCGGGAATGACGCCCAGGTAGGCGTTGGCCGCCCCAAGCTCCAGTCTTGCGGCGAGAGCCAGTACATCAGCCTGGCTTTTCAGGGTTGCAGCCTTCAGCGATTCGGCATAGGTCTGCATCGAGGCCTCGGCTACCGGTTTGCCCCCCAGTTTCTGAATGCTTGCAATCAGGGCGTCACGGTGGGCCTTGTGATGGCTTTGGAACAGCAGGGCGACATCCAGCACGGGCTTTTGCAGCAGACCGCTACCGGCTCCCAGTTGGTATGCATTGATAGCTTCATGCTCCAGCCCCAGGGCCACATTGAGGATGGATACATCCTTGGCTGGGTCATTGCCCATGCCTTGAGCCAGGGCTTCGCGGCCTGCCAGCATGGCGACGGCCACCGCTGACAAAGTGCCGGTAGTACCCAGAAATCCGCGTCGCGATGCCATGAGTGAGGGATGGCCTTCAAACAGATTGATCTTCATGATGACTCCTAGTTGGCTGTGGAGCTGTGCCGGGCAATTTCGATGTCCGACTCTTGGAATACGCAGCCTGTGGATCGGTGGATTCAAGTTTTTGAAAATATTTCTGAGCCAATTCATGCGTTGCCCACATCCGGCAGCCGAGATGCTGCGTATAGGTAAACAGGCAAGGTCGGCAAGACGCCTTGGCAGTTATCCAACAGTGCCGCATTAAAGAGGCGCTTCTCTTCACAATGGCTGCATGAGCGCCAAAACATCGGACAACGAATTGATGGACTTACTCGACCGCGTCGCAACCCGGGATGAGCGTGCTCTCAAGCTGCTGTACGACCTGACCGCCTCGCGGCTGTATGGGCTGGCTCTGCGCATCGTCGCCAACAAAGAGTGGGCCGAGGATGTGTTGCAAGAGAGCTTTCTGGGCATCTGGCGCAGTGCGGAGACCTACCGAGACTCGCTCAGCCCGCCTCTGGCCTGGATGGGCATGCTGGTGCGCAGCCGGGCTTTGGACTTTTTGCGTCGGCGCAGGGCCGAGCGCCTGCATCTCAATGTCCCGATCGAGAGCGTGGAAGAGCTGTTGCAGGACAAGGATGCGCATGCGCCCATGCAGCTGATTGAGGCTAGCGAACAGGCCGCGGCATTGCATCAGTGCCTGCAGCAACTGGCGCAGCCCCAGCGCCAAGTGGTGAGCTTGGCCTATCTGAGGGATTTAAGTCATAGCGAGCTGGCCAGCTGCCTGAAGCTGCCGCTGGGCACCGTCAAGACATGGATGCGCCGCAGCCTGGAGCAACTGCGCAAATGCATGGCCCGCCATGTCTGAGCGTCAGGAGTCCACATCATGAATCTGACTCGAAACCCCGAATTGCTCGACCGCCTGGCTGCCTCCTATTCATTGGGAACCTTGCACGGGGGGGCACGCCGACGCTTTGAGCAACTGGCACGTGAATATCCGCAGGTACGGGCGGCAGCATTGCTGTGGCAAGGTCGCTGGTCTGCCTTCTCCGAGGTTCAGACTCCAATACAGCCCGATGCAGTGGTCTGGACACGCATAGTCAATTTGCTGCAAGCCGAAAATGCCAGCATCAGACTGGCTCGCCAACATGAAGCTGCTGTATCGAAGCCGCCAGTGCCATCACTCGCTTGGTGGCGCGGGCTGGCCCTGGCAGGCGGATTGGCCACTGTGGCGGCTGTCTCGGTGGGACTTTGGTTTCAGCGGGGGCTCGAAGACGCCTCACAGCAACAACTGTCTGCGCTGCAAGCTCAGCTCCAGATGACACAGGCTGCACTGCAGGCTGCTCCCCAGATTCAGTATGTGGCGGTGCTGGCCGACGGCAAGGCCAATGCATCCATGCTGGTGACGTTCGATCCTCGACATAGGCAATTGGTGTTGCAGCGTGTGAGCGGCTTTAAAGAAGCGGACAACCAGTCTTTGCAACTGTGGGCCTTGCCCCAGCAAGGCGCTCCGCGTTCTTTGGGCGTCATGGGTGATGGAAAGCTTGAGCAGCTCACTGCTCAGGAGAGCGATGTGAACGCAATCCCGGCCCTGGCCATCAGCCTGGAGCCGAAAGGCGGCGTCCCCAGCTCAACGGGGCCGACTGGCCCGGTGCTTTTCAAGGGCGCACTCATTCGCCGAGATCTCTGATTCGCATCTTCATTGACACTGCAGCGAACTGTGCCCGATTTATCCAGAACCATGGAGGTTCAACAGCTGCCATAAGTGGCAATTCCTGTCGCTGCTTGCTGCTGCAAAAACGGTGTATCAGCGGGCTCTCCCGAGTGAGCGCTTTTAATTGCTTGGCAAATGCGCAGCCATCATTCAGGCCTCCCGGAGGCGCAACGCAAGTTGCGACATCGCTGTATGACCATGGTCAGGTCATGCTGACGTGGCCGCCTGGATTGATGTGCGGCTACAGCCCTGATCGCCTGAATCACCAGTAAGAATGCTGGTGATGATTGGCACCTGCTACGGCTAGTACAGATGCCGGCCCTCGAACTTCGGACTCCAGCCCTCCAGCGCATGAACGAGCTGGCTATCTTTCAGGACAGCACGGCTCGTCTTCCGGCCGCGTCGTGACAGCCCAGCCCTGCCAGGGCGGCCCGGCCAGGGTGGCCCGGACCGGGTGGCCCGGACCGGGTGGTCCGCGCGTTGTGATTGCAGGAACAAAATGAGCTTGATGCTGTGTCAGCAGCGGACGCAGCACCTGCAGCTCAATCTACAAAAATCGAGCATGGTGGGGCGTCGGGAGCGACAAGACGTCGAGATGGCTATTGCCGCTGCCTTGCTTGCTATTTGCCCATGGCGCCTTTCGACATTCCTTCCTTATCCATGGCGTCCTTGCTCATCTTGTCCTTGCCCATGTGGTCCCTGGAGGATTCTCCATGCTTCAGGGCAGTTGCAGCACAGCCAAGACCAAAGGCTTCCAGCCTGTTTCTCGAGGGTTCACAGTCCCTCTTCTTGAACGACAAGACTGTCGAGGATTCACAACTGAACAAAGCTGCAGCTTCCAAGCCTGCGAAGGCTGACTGGCCGGCCACTCTGCTTCCAGCAACTGGGCTCGCTTAGACGACGGCATCAGAAACGCCTGGTTAGGCGAGCGCTTCAGGCTTGAGCGGGTAAAGGCGGATTGTTCAGATTGCCATCTGCTTCGCGATCAATGATTACCCGACAACCGTGGTGCAAACCTGTATCGCTTTTGGGGCGATGCAGCTCATTCATAAGCTGCTTGACCCGGCTGCGCACTGGTTTTCCTCGACAGCTGCGAGCCGCAGAGATCGGCCCCAGAGACATGTCTATTGGGTGACGCGGCCTGAGCTACGCATGGCCGGCATCGTTGACATCAATAGAGATTGAAAACCACGTAGTTATAGCTCTGCTTGGAATAAACCGCTTCGTTGAACTGTTTACAGCAAGTCAACCAAAAGGAGATTCCATGACCCGCCTCGTTTTCCTTGCCGCCCTGAACTCGGTGCTGCTGGCGGCCTGTGCCATGACATCCGGGACCCAGGCACAGATGCCAGCCTCCGCCATCAATGGTGTGCTCGCTGGCCCCAATCAGATGACGCTCTATGTCTTCGACAAGGATGCCGCAGGTTCCGGAAAAAGCGTGTGCAACGGCGTCTGCGCCACGAACTGGCCTCCGTTGATGGTGGCCTCAGGCAGCGCTGCTAGTGGCGACTGGAGCGTCGTGATCCGCGACAGCGGCGACAAACAATGGGCCTACAAAGGCCGTCCGCTCTACTACTGGTCCAAAGATGCCAAGCCAGGAGACAAGACGGGAGATGGCTTTCTCAACAACGCCTGGCACACAGCCCGACCCTAAGAGTCCAAGGTCCGAGCATTGAAAGGAAGAAACAATGAACCGCAGAAAAATAAAGCTCGCAGCGGCTTGCATCATGGCGCTGCCCCCGGTGTTCCTCCAGGCTGCAGAACCTGAAGTGACGGCACCCGAGGTGGTCCAGACTCTGGAGGGCACCTTTGGCGTGCACCAGGGACAGCGCCGCAATCACATCAAAGGAAGCTGCGCGATCGGCGAATTCGTCGGCACCTCTGAGGCGGCCGGCTACTCGCGCTCCATCTTGTTCACAGGCAAAGTCGTTCCGGTAATCGCCCGCTTCTCTCTGGCAGGCGGCAATCCCAAGGCCCCTGATGCCGCCAGGAGCGCACGTGGCATGGCGCTGCAATTCAAGCTACCGCAGGGGCAGTTGCAGCAGATGTCCATGTTGAACACCCCCATGTTCGGTGCATCCAGCCCCAGGACTTTCCTGGATCTGACTTTGGCCCAGCGCCCGGATCCCGCCACCGGCAAGCCAGATCCGGAATCGCTCAGCGCATTCAAGGCGTCCCATCCCGACAATCATGCCCAGGCGCAATATTTGGCCAGCCACAACCCGCCGGATAGCTACACCCACAGCGCATTCTTTGGAATTCACACCTTCAAGTTCATCAACGCACAAGACAAGGTGACGCCGGTGCGCTGGCGCTTCGTGCCGCAGGAGGGTGAGAAGTCTCTGAGCAACGAAGCATTGAAGACGGCAGATGCCGACTTCCTGGAGAAAGCCTTGATCGACAGCACGGCGCAAAAGCCGGCTCGCTGGGACATGCTGGTGACTATAGGGCAGCCAGGCGATCCACAGGACGACCCTACGCAGCCCTGGCCCGCACAGCGGCCCGAGTTCAAGGCCGGTACATTGACGATCACCAGTGCTTCGCCTCAAAAAGCATCCATGTGCGAGTCGATCAACTTTGACCCGATGGTCATGGCCGACGGCATTGCGCCGACCAATGATCCCGTGCTCCGCTTTCGCTCCCAGGCCTATGCTGTGTCATTTGGCAAGCGCTTGAGCGGTCAATGAATTCCAGGGTCACCTCGAACGGATCAAGACATCCGGGCATCCGAGACTGCGGCCGGCAGACCTTGCAGTTCGCGGCCGAACCAGCCTGTGTGCTCTGCGCTGCGTACATCCGGCAGAGTGCATAGGGCGAATGCTCGTCTCCTGGCCTCCCTGGCTTTTCAGCATGCGACGACCGAGAACATATGGGTCTTTATAGAATCGGGCATGGATATCGACAAGATCAAGGGCCGTCTGGCCTTTCTGCAAGAAGCGGAAAAGCTCAAGAGCGTGCTCCGAAGCGCGCACACATCGACAGGCAGGACGGAGAGCACCGCCGAACATACTTGGCGTCTGTGCCTGATGGCGATGACATTCGAGGACGAACTGGCCGGCATGGACATGCTCAAGCTGCTGAAAATGTGCCTTGTGCATGATTTGGGCGAAGCGATTCACGGAGACATTCCTGCCATCGAGAAAGACCAGCATCCTGACAAAAGCGAGCAGGAAAAGGCCGATCTCCTGCATCTCACACGCTCGCTCGATAAGTCGCACCAAGCCGAGATCCTTGCGCTTTGGCAGGAGTATGAGGATGCCGCATCGCCCGAAGCCAAAGCCGTGAAGGCACTGGACAAGCTGGAGACCATTCTTCAGCACAACCAGGGAGCCAACCCGGCCGACTTCGACTACGGGTTCAATCTGACCTACGGTCAGAAGCACACCAGCGCCGAACCTCTGTTTTCATTGATGCGCAAAATCCTCGACGAAGGCACACGCCAGAGAATTGCCGAAGCCTCCCGCAATCCTGGCCAGTCGCTCTAGGCCACCGTCAAGCGACTGCCAGCAAGGCATTTCTTGTCTGAGAGTGAGTGTTGCAAAGCAGCCCTTGCTCGTCGCAATCGAGCTGCTGCATCGTGCCCGGATGAGCAGCAGCGTACGGGAATCGACGATCACAGAAGTTGGAATGGTTTGACTGCTCCCCAAAACCTGACTCTTTGATTTTTCATGCGACGTCGGTCGAGCACAGCCGCGGCTTTGAGCCAGAAGCTTGCGGCCGCAAACCTCAGCCTCTGGACAGATATGCAGCAGCACCATCGAATCGAAACGTCAGCAGCACTCCTACCTGGCAAACGCATGATCTTTGTGGGCTTCGAGCCGTCCGTCGAAGTGAAGACCTGACGCCAGCCTTCGGGCCTCGCTGCCCGTGACCCGCTCAAGCATGCCGGTCATCTCCTTGCTCAAACTTGGCCAGACAAGAGCAGCGCTCGCAGCTTGCCTGCAGAAAGCATGCCGCCTGCGTCTGGCGAAGATGTCGCATAACTTAGCGGGGAACCTGTGATTCGGAGATTGCATTGCTGGCCGCCGAATCAAGGCAGACTTGGCTTTTCGCAGGAGTCTCAGCACTCGGCTCACCGGAATGCCAGAAGGCTCTCACAGTATCGAGCATGGCGGGCTTTCGCTGCGGCGGCGCTGCCGTGATGCTGCCAAGGCTGATGAATCCGGCCAGATACTCGGTGGACTCTATCCCCAGTTCAGCACAAAGTAAAACGTCGAAGCAGCGCTCTCCGCTGAGCATGATGGCACCAAAGCCGAGTTGATGCGCGGCATTCAGCAGGTTGCCCAGTGCTGAGCCGGCTGCCAGCCATTGTTCACGCTCCGGCACCCGCATGCGCAGCTTGGGCGACATGATGAAAGCGAGCAAAGTCGGGCTGCGTGTAGCGTGCTCACGCGCACGCCTGAGGTCCTCAGTGGAGGCTAGAGGGTCGCGGCGCAATTTCTCCTGTTCGAATAAATCTGCCAGCCGCGCTCGAGAATCCGCGGGAAACACCAGCACACGCCAAGGATGTAGACCACCATGATCTGGTGCGCTCAACGCCGCCTCGATCATCAGGTCGATCTCCTGGCTGTCCGCTCCCGGAGCCTCAAGTCGCTTCGGTGAGACGGAGCGTCGATCCAGAAGAGGGGCAATCGCCTTTCTACTGTTCGAAACCGCAAATACATGCTTGAGGGTGGAAATGGCCTCCGACAAGCCTTGGGCCCAGACAACGACCTTCTCGCCTTCAGTCGTGAACCCCCGAAAGACTGTCCCGGTTTTCACCAGGGAACAGCCGTACTCGCGTTCGGCTTCTGCCACAGCTTTCTTCAGCTGCGCTTGAGAGATTTGACATGCAATTGCTGCTGCCGCCCAGTCCTGCTCCCGATGGAGGGCCAACAGGTAGGAAATGTGATCTTGCTTCACTAAAGCCCTCTACTAAACATGATCGTCGCGAAGTACGAACAAGGCATTGATTATTCGAACCAGCTTATGAGCGGTGATCTGGGCGAGCCGTGTTCGTCATGTCTTTGCACATAGAGCGCACACCTTCTTAAATCGATGTCTGTCCTTGCAAAGCCGCGCCTGCTTGCGCAAATCTTTGAGGGGAAGATGGGACGTTCAGTCTGCAGCCCCTGAATATCGAACCAAGGGACGCAGCATGGGTTTGAGCGGATCAGGCGTGTTGTCCAATTCGGACAGCGCATCCGCCTGTTCATACAAAGCAGCAGTCACGCCCGGTGAGTACGCCTGGTGCAGGTTGGCCACTTCAAGGCGGGTATACAGAGCAGACGCGATGGCCTTGCGGTGCTCTGGCCGCTCGAGATGGAGCCCCCAGATTGACTCCTCCAACAGTATTTCCAGCACTTGCAGCCGCTCTTCAACGTTGAGCTTTTCGCTTCCCATATAGGTCTCAATTCACATAAGCACAAGAGTTCGGGAGACAGTGGCAGATGGAAGCAGGAGGAGCCGCTGCGCGCCAACTAGACGAAGTCTGCCATGCCAGCCTTCGTTATATTTAAGTATATATTACGAAGAGATGAGCCACCCACTGAATATGGTGGGTGAGAATTGGGCAGCACTGCTTGCTCATGGTTTGCGAGAAGCAGGCCAGCGTTTCTGACGGAATTGATGCGATGCCTTCAGCGCCCTGCCCTCGTGGTGACGGGGAGGCGATGAGCGTTAAGCGATGAAACCCGTACTTGAGCCGCAGCACGAAGCTCAATGCCATGAGAGATTCTTTGCACTACGCCACTGCGGGCCACGCAGGATGCCGCTGCGTGCCAGTGCTTGGTCGCCAGCTTGCCTAGCTGCTGCCGACCAAGGCGACCAGCTTGTCCAGATCGGCTTGACATGCCCGAAGAGCATGTTGCTCGATACGCCTATACAGAGCAATCACCAGATGCCCCGTTTCAGTGAGCTCCGTACCACCTCCATGAGAGCCGCCCGTCGATGTGATCACCGCCGGCTTATTCAGCGCATGATTGATGCCATCGACCAGCAACCAGGCCCGGCGGTAGGACATGCCCAGGGATTTGGCTGCCGCAGCAATGGATTTGGTTTCGTTAATGGTCTCCAGGAGTTCGATTTTCCCAGGGCCGATGGCAATGATGTCTCCGGCCATAACACGCATGCGCAGCTTCACTTGTGGTGAAGCGAGATTGGAGCGTGAAGGTGTATTGGTCATGTGGTTTGAAAGCACAAGATCTGAAGTTACTGAAGGCTCAGCGTAACCACGTCGCCCTGGGCGGAACTATTTCGGCACAGCACGGATTATGACGATGGCTGAAGCCTCAAGTCCGAAGCATCAGCGTAGTCAACAGGCTCGGTTCATATGGTCGGAGTGCCAAAACCGCGGAACATCGAGGCTGAATGCGCGGCAATAGGCCTTCAGCTCTTTTGCGTGAGCCCTGACCGCGGACTTTGCCGTCAATCACTTGCTGTATGCGACGACCGCTCGTGACTGCGCAGCCCCCGGAGCCGTGGCTCAGCTGAGCGCTGTGAAGCGATGACTGACAGGCCGCAACGTGACCATGAGCAGCTCCAATCGCGGCAAAGCCGTCTCCTGGCACAGGACTGCATTGTGTCGATATGCGACAGCCGCAAAACCAGCCCTTGTTGTCAATCGACTCTGCGATCTGCTGACTCCATGGCCTCACTCCATATCAGAGCCTGTGACGCCGCATACTGGAGCAAATTGCAGGTTCTGCAACCTCGAGCTTGGCAAACGTGCCTCCCTGGCGCCTTTTGGCTCCAGGTTGTCGAGAACCGGCAGCTACCATGAGCTGCGCACACAGACATTAGCTTTAGCATTGGCATGGCTTGTAAACCCAATCTGCCTGCAATAGGCTTTGATACCTCCTGTCAACATCTGTGAAGTGCGCATGGCGGATCATCACAGTCCAATTCAGGAGGCTCGTCCCTGATGACGCGTGCGATGTCAGCGGCGGTGTGTATGGGTCGCGCGCAAGGAGACTCTGATGTCTCATTTCTCGTTCGCTCGCTCGGCCAGCCTCGTCGCGCTGGCAGTGATTCCTATGGCATCCTGGGCCATCCACGGCACCGAAGGTGTCGAGTGGGGAGCACCGCCTCCGGTTCTCGCCAAAGGAGCCAAGTTCGCGGTACTCCTAGGTGATCCCAATCAACCCGGCCCCTATGTGGTGCGTCTGTCCGTGCCCGCTGGCTATCGCGTCTTGCCGCATTGGCACAGCCAAGCCGAGAACGTGACCGTCATTTCGGGCACGGTCATGATCGGGATGGGCGACAAGTGGGACTCGAAGGCACTCAAAGTCCAAAAAGCCGGCAGCTTCGGTTCGATTCCGGCCAAGGCCAATCACTTCGCCATGTTCAAGGTTCCAACAGTGATCCAGATCCACGGGGAAGGCCCATTCGACCTGAACTACGTCGACCCGGCAGATGATCCGCAGAAGGCGCACAAGTAAATCCAGGTTGCACACCCAGCGTGCTCTCGGCGGAGCCGCTGGCGTGCCCCCTCGCGCAGGGCAAGCGCATCAGGAACAGGTTGGCAGATGCCATCGCCCCCGGTCAGCATCGTAGATACAAGGCATTTGACATTCTCATGATGTCAGGGTTGAGACTTGACTCACAACCTTGAAAGGAGCATGCAATGACTGCTTTTCGTGTGACCGACATGACATGCGGTGGCTGCGCGGGGCGCATCAAACGATCAATTGTGGCCATGGATGACAAGGCCTGCATCGAGTTTGAGCTTAAGGAGCGAACCGTGCTTATCTCGGGAACCGCATCTGACGCCGAGTTTGCAGAGGCCATCTAGGATGCAGGTTATACGCCTGAGCTGATTGAACCGCCCCCCGCCCCGGCAGGCAATGCAGGCCCAGATACTGCTCGATGCAAATATCGGGCGGCACATCCCGGTGTTTCATGCTGCGGTGGCGATGATGCACCCTCATGAGCGGCTCGGGTAACGAGGAGACCGATTGAGCCAGGGATCTCGCCAGAGCGATCGGTTCGCCCTCCTGAAGTGCTGGTGCATCCAGCGTGCTCGTCATTTGCTGGAACTCCCGGCGCTTCACACTGCGATTGCAACCCCGGTGATCTCCGATGGATGCAATGAAAGCGGCCTGAAAGGCCAGGCTTTCATTTTGGGAAGCAGGCGACAGCACGATCTGGGCATGGATACGGAATGCCACGAGCAGCATTCCGACCCATTGCCCAGTTTTTCCTCAAGGCGCCAGAACCAGATCCTTGGTGGTCACACTGTTGGCGGTTGTCAGCGTCACGGCTGGCGCAGTGGTCTGAGTGGTGTAGCCGGCAGCGCTACCCAAGATGTTGTACTTGCCAGCGGCAGCGGTGTCTGCAGTGAAAACCAAAGGTCCGCTTGCGACGTAAGGTGCCTTGTTGGGCGCCAGCAATGGCAGATTCAGGCTGTAGTTTGCATTGGCGGGATCAACCAAAGTCCATGCAACATCAAGCCTCTGACCTGCACTCAGCACTTGCTGGGCATTCACATCAGCATCGGTCAAAGGCGTATTGGATGTGTTTGTCACCTTGCCCGCAACAGTCGCCGAAGCAGATGCAGGCAGCGGAATGGGGGCCGTCGATGCGTTGAGCGTGGTGGTACCAGCAGCGATAGAGACAGGAACGCCAGTCACTGCGGCGGTGGTCAGGTTCTGGCCTGCAACGACGACGGTGTAGTTGGTGTTCTCCGGCAGGTAGGCCAGTACGAACTTGCCTGTGGTGGCGTTGGGCACGGTGGCGCGCAAATTGTTGTCTGGGTCACGCGTGGACACCACGATGCTGGAGGCCTGAGCAGGATCCACATAGCCCACAATTGCTGTAGTCAACCGCTTGATGACGGCCACCACGGGTTTGAGGTTGTAGTTGCCGGAGTTACCTGCCTTGACAATGGACTTGCAGGCATCGAAGTCCAGAACCATATCGGCGACCTGGCCGCCGGTGACATTGAAGTTGGCCTTCAGCTTGAAGCCGCTTTGTTGGCCGCTGGGAGTGGTCAGCGCGATCTCGTTGGTCGCACCCGACAGCACCAGTGCATTGGCCAGCGGATTGGCAGATGTTGGGTTGGAAGGATTGTCAGCCAGCACCAAGCGGACCTGCTGGTAGTTGCCGGCTGGCAGCGGAAGCGAGCCCAACTCTTGCAGTACACCATTGGTCAAACCGAGCAGGTCAATGCGCTGGGCAGGAATCGTCAACTCGCTCCAGCCAGAATCGGTGGTACCTGCCGCGGCGCTCTGATGCACGCGGATTTTGGTGACAGTGACATAGACATGGTCATAGCCACACGCCGGAGCGTCGGTCATGGCCAGCTTGAGCGTGCCTTGCTGTGGGGTGCTATCGCCACCACCACCGCCGCCACATGCTGCCAGGCCGGCAGCAATCAAACCCAAACCCGTCCAGCACAAGGCCTTGGCAGATCGGAATCCATGCAAGTTGCTCATACCTTACCTTTTTGAAAATAAAGACAGCGCAATGCTAGGAGTGCCCTTGGATACAGTGTTACGACTCGTAGACCCCGCATTCGAGCCAATCTCTGAGCAGATCCAATCATGCTCTACCTTCGGTAACAAAGCCATTGAAACCAGCCTCCATATGCCACAGTCATCGCCGAAAATAGGACATGGCCGAGGTGATCCAGGTATGGGGTCCATGAAGGCTCGGATACCAAGCCTGCATTGCTTCCATCGAGCAATCATTGATAGAGAAGTACAGACAAAAGCCATGCTGCGCAGCAAATTGGGAACACTGCTAGTGATCAGTGCGGCACTTTCTTGTGCGGCAGGATTTGCTCTGGATGCCCAGGGCAGCATCGCGAACCTTGAGCTTTGGATAGCTTTGGCAGTCCTGCTGCTCCTCAGCGGTGCAGTCCTGATCGTCCTGGGACAGAACGACTAGCCCTTTGAGGCCGAACGACGCTGTTGCCGGCATCAATCGCGACGGCCAGTTCCAGGCCCTGGGCAAAAGAAATAGTGACGTCACCGAGATCCTCCCGATCATTCTCAGGACCTCCCTGCAGCTCACGGTGACATGCGTCAGATCGAAAGGATTTCTATGAAAAAAGTGCTAGCGCTGGTCGCCACAGCTTTGCTGCTCAGCGGCTGTGTCGTGTATCCGAACGGCTACTACGACGACGGATACAGAAAACCCCACCCTCATGGGTGCCCACCTGGGCAAGCCAAGAAAGGCAACTGCTAGCACTGAACCTCGCTGTGCTCAGCCCATAAGCACTTGCAGGCATGAATCCATCTGATTGACTGTCATTGGCCCACCATGGAGCCACCGTCGACACAGGCTGACTGCCGGCACAGACCGGGACCAGGCGGTCACCAACTAAGGCAAATTTTCTAGACGACGCAGAGCCACCAGTTGCCATATCGACAGAATGAATGTTGCCAGCATCAACGCAATCGACATGGGCTGAATGAACGACTCGCTGCCTTGGAAGAAGAAAAACGCGTGAATGCCTACGGTTAAAAGGCCGAGACAGGCCAAGAGCTTGTAGTAAGGCAAGCCGGTTTTCAGGTTGGCGACAACCCGGCTGTGCGAGTACATGACCAATCCAATGATTGGAATATTGAGGAGCAGGTTGATTTGATTGCCGCCAGGAATGAGGAACAGCTCCCATTCATGCCAGTAGGCTGCGTCAATTTGATGCGTGATCAGGATGGTGGCATTTGCCAGAAAAAGAAGGCGAAGGCGGTCTTGCATGGGCATTGACAGTGCTTCTGTCTATTTTGCGGACATAAAGACTACCCTGGCCGGACTCTTCAACCAATTCAATCGGGGATAGCCTCTCACGACCAAGAGCGATCGGTCATGAGCATTTGCGGACCGCTCGGGCTGAACTTGAGCAAGTGACTTTGACGCCTTGACGCAGGCTGCTCCCCATGCAGTCAACGTGCCCCAAACCAGCCGTTGCCCGCAAACCCGTCAGATCCGGCCACGGGAAGACTGCACAGGCCAAGCATTCACTGCCGCAACCAATCCGCAAGAATTCGATTGCCGATGCCTGCTTGGTATCCACTTTCACCGGTCAAGCATCGCCGGTTGGCTGAATGCGTCAGCTCGTCGCGAATGCAGACAGTCTGTTGCCTCGGCCAACTCCATGTAGATATGGACTCAACGCACGATCAAAACCGGCATCCGTGCCAAGCGCAAGACTTTGCAAGTCACAGACCCGAGCAGTACGGCTTCTGTTGCCGTTAGCCCGTGGGAGCCGATGCAAATACCGAAGCAGCCAAGAGATTCAGCCAAACCCACGATAGCGATTGCATCATCACCCATGACGACATGAAGATGCCAGGGGACAAGGGTAGCTGATTCTGCGAGCGCTCGGCGCGCCCGGGCCGTGGCTGCCCAGCCGTATCGACCCAACTCGATCTCCGCAGCCTCTTTGCTCAACCAGGGCTGCACATTCACGAGGTCAAGCATGCTGCCTTGCCCCATTGCCACCAAACGGGCACCAACGGCAACAGCACGCGAAGAGCATGCAGAGCCGTCCACTGCCACCAGCCAACGTTCGCCACCGGTATTTGCACAACTGCACTTGCCTTTCCACGTCAATGAAATCAGCCTGCCAAGGCTATCGCGCCGCTCGAGATCAGGCGCAGGCATGAGTGCAGGCATCGCTGCATCGCTCATAGAACACTCCTTGAAGATTTTCGGCCTGAGAGCTTCACGCTAAGCAGCACGGAAATCAGGACAATCGAGCCAACAATGAGTAGCGACCAATGCACGGGCATATGAAACCAGGGCATCATCAGCATCTTGCCTCCGATATAGATCAATACCAGAGCAAGGCCGTACTTGAGCAGATGGAAGCGTTCGGCCATGTCGGCCAGCAGGAAGTACAGCGCCCTCAAACCCAGTATCGCGAAGATATTGGATGTAAAAACGATAAATGGGTCGGTGGTGACAGCGAAGATGGCCGGAATACTATCCACGGCAAAGACCAGGTCACTCGCCTCAATCATCAGAAGCACCAAGAACATCGGTGTTGCATGAAGCAATCCATCGATGCGTACGAAAAACGACTGGCCGTGAAAGCCTGGCGCTATACGCATGTGGCAGCGCAACCAGCGTAGCAGTGGATTCTTTTCCAGATCGGGCTTTTGCTCAGCCATGATCAACATCTTGCCGCCCGTGACCACGAGCAGCAGCCCAAAAACGTAGAGCACCCACTCAAACTCGGAAACGAGCCAGATTCCGCCAAGAATCATTGCTGCCCGCATCACGATCGCTCCAAGAACCCCATACAGCAGCACGCGTCGCTGCAACTCTGGCGGGACAGCGAAGTAGGTAAAGATCATCACGAAGACGAACATGTTGTCTACCGACAATGCCTGCTCGATGAGGTAGCCGGTAAAGAATTCAAGTGCCTTGCGATTGGCAATTTCACGACCTGCGGTAGCGTCCAAATACCACCACAACAACGCGCCGAATGTGGTGGCAAGAGCCACCCAGGTGGCAGTCCAGCTTGCAGCTTCCTTGGCCGACACGCGGTGAGCCTTGTTTCCTCCGAGGACAAATAGATCCAGGCCCAGCATGATGAGCACAAAGACAATGAAGCCGATCCACATCGGGCCGGTTGCCAAGGTTTCGATGTTGTGCATGAAATGGCCCCAAGCGTTTGCTTCTTTGCCTTGAGATACTGCTTGCACCATGGGCCGCTGACATGCCCCGGCCAACTGCAGAGACAAGGCGAAACAACGGCGTAGCGAGGGCAGTGCGAGCGGCTCTCAACGTCGCTGTCGAGCTCTTAACTGGAAGCCATCCATAGAGCCACAATGCCCGCTCCGGCACCGACTCCCGCTGGAATACCAATGCGCTCCAGCTTCGAGGCAGGCTCGCCCGGGATCACCTCTACAGGCACGCTGGTTCGCTCCAGCACCTGATTCGTCACTGAATTCTCGATAAGACGCACCAAGGAACTCTTTCGCGCCGTGCTCATGACAATCAGGTCGCAATGAAGCCTGCGCGCGACATCCACAATGCAGTCAACCTTGTTGCCGACTTCCGAGTGGACAGCATATGGAATCCCGGCGGCATCCAGCATTTGCCGAGTGGTCAAGAGCGCCGACTCCGTCTGCTCATGATGAAACTCCATCCGGTCACTCCTGCTTGAGTAATCGGTGATGAGTTTCGAGAATGGCGGCTGCACGTTCAGGAGATGAATCTCCAGATCTTCGCTCTTCCTGAACTCGTCGATCACGTGACGTATTGCAAACAACGAATTGGCTGATCCGTCTGACGGGACAAGAACTCTCAGCATGGTGCTTCTCCTTTGAGGTGAGCTGCTTGGTGCAGTGACTCACCTGAGTG
>Ga0268257_1001781_pt1 | contig 17374 bp, 14 predicted proteins | sample AgamicAtPrz_FD_200249 | JGI IMG/M metagenome (GOLD analysis project Ga0268257, IMG submission 200249) | Agave microbial communities from Guanajuato, Mexico - At.P.rz (v2) (version 3) | ecosystem: Host-associated > Plants > Phyllosphere > Phylloplane/Leaf | place: Guanajuato, Mexico | collected... | reverse complement strand
TTTCATAGCGTTGTGCGCTCACAAATCAAGCGCAAGACCGCTATTTTGCTTGAGAAACAATGGTTTGCTCAATCAGGCGGTCATCTCCGAGGATGATCATGGCAAACAGCAGCTCGTCCAGATTGCGTGCCTGGGCCGTCTTGCGCGCCAGCAGCGGCGTGCAGCCGGGGTTGATGACAACCAGGTCGGCCTCGCAGCCGGGCTGCAGATTGCCGATCACGCCCTGCAGACCCAGCGCACGCGCAGCGCCTGCTGTGTGCTGCCACCACAGGTTCTGGGGCGACAGGCTCTGGCCCTGCTTGGCATGGCCTTCGCGCCCCACCACATAGGCGGCCTGCATGGTGCGAAACGGCGAGAAGCTCATGCCGCCGCCCACATCGCTGGCCAGGCCGTAAAGCATGCCGGCCTTGTCGGCCTTGAGGTAGTCGAAATAGCCGCTGGCCAGAAACTGGTTGCTGGTCGGGCTGATGGCCGCTGCCGAGCGCGTGTCGTGCATGAGCTGGCGGTCGGTTTCATCGAGCCAGATGCTGTGCGCATAGACGGCGCGTTCGCGCATCAGGCCGAAGTCGTCGTAGACGGCCAGATAGCTGCGCGCGGCGGGGAACAGCTCCTTGACCCAGGCAATCTCGTCGAGGTTCTCGGCCACATGGGATTGGATCCAGACATCGCCATACCTGGCTGCCAGCTCGCCCGCACCGCGCAGCTGCTCGGGCGTGCTGGTGGGCGCAAAGCGCGGCGTGATCGCATAGCCCAGGCGGTCCACGCCATGCCAGCGCTGGATCAGCGTTTCGGTGTCGATCAGGCTTTGCTCGGTGTCGTCGCGCACGCCATCGGGGCTGTTGCGGTCCTGCAGGACCTTGCCGGCAATCATGCGCATGCTGCGCTTTTGCGCTGCCGTCATGATGGCATCCACCGATGCAGGATGCGAGGTTGCGAACGCCAGCGCCGTGGTCACGCCGTTGCGCAGCAGCTCGTTCATGAAGAAATCTGCCACGCCATCGGCATATTCGCGATCGTGGAAACGCGACTCGTGCGGGAAGGTGTAGTTCTCCAGCCAGGGCAGCAGGCCTGGGGCCGGTGCGCCGATCACATCGGTCTGCGGGTAGTGGATGTGCAGGTCGACAAAACCCGGTGCCAGCAGCTTGCCGGGCAGGTGAATGACTTGCACGCCTTCGCGCTCGAGATACTGGTCGGCCAGCGCCTGCCAGCTGCCCGCAGCCACCACGCGCTGCACGCCCGCGTCATCGGGAGCAACCGCCAGCAAGGCGTCGGAGTCATAAACCGCTTGGCCGTCATCGGCGAAGCGCAGCAGGGCACTACGATAGATTTTCATGGACCAGAGCTTACGCGCCTGCTCTCGCCTGCGGAACACGGCAGCGCTTATAGAGGCTATACGGCTGCGCGCAGGCCAGGGCTTGTGCTATCAATAACAAAGCTTGTTGCGCTTTTCAGGCATTGATTTCAATGCAATTCATATCCAAAAACCAATATCAGAAAGCGATAGAAGCTATCACTTTAGGTAGTTAAACATCCGAAACCCGGCGCTGCAGCACCGCCCTGCCCGCAGCCGCGTAACTAGGCGGCGCAGCTTCTGGCCACGGCCAGAAAGGCGCGCGCGGCGGGCGAGTTCTCGCGCTCGCGGTAGGCCAGCGCCATGTGCACGTTTTCCTTGAAGTCGCGCAGCGGCCTGAAGGCCACACCCGGCTGATTGAGCAGGCGGTTCGACTCGGGCAGCACCACAATCCCATACCCAGCCGCAGCCAGGCTGGTTGCCGTGACGAAGTCGTTGACGCGATAGGCCTCGCGTGCCGAAAACCCGGCCGTCTCGGCCAGCCGCGCCAGCACCTCGGCAAAGCCTTCGCTTTCGTTGATGAACTGCGGCGCAATAAAGGTCTGGCCGCGCAGATCGGCCACGCTGATGGATTCATGGCGTGCCAGCGGGTGGCTCTCGGCCAGCGCCACCATGAAGGGCTCGCTGTGCACGATGACCGCCTTGACCCCCTCGGGATAGCGACGGCGCGGCCGCAGCAGACCGGCATCGATCTCGCCCTGCTGCAGCGCCTGCAGCTGGCGCGGCGTCTCCATGGCCAGCACCTGCATGTGCACCTGCTCATGGCCGGGGCGGAACTGCGTGAGCATGCGCGCCAGCACGCCCGAGGTCACGGACGAGGAGATATAGCCCAGCTTGACATGACCGCTCATGCCCTGGGCCGCCAGCTGCCCGATCTGCTGGGCCCGCTCCATATGGCGCAGCACGGCCACGGCTTCGTCATAAAGCAGCTCGCCCGCATCGGTCAGCGTGATGGGCTTGCGCTTGTTGCGCTGCAGCAGGCGCACGCCCAGCTGCTGCTCCAGCTGCTGCACCTGCACGCTGACGGCGGACTGGGCCACGCCCAGCTTGTCTGCGGCACGCGAGAAATGCAGCTCTTGGGCTACGGTGACGAAGTGCTCGAGTTGGCGGTAGCTGAGCATGGTTTTTAATCTGAAATTCTTATTAAAAAATGCATTTAACCCCATAGATCGTATCAAACAAGAAGTGTTCAATCACACCATTCCTGATTGAAGTACCCGCCCACCATGAACGCTACGACCCCCCAGCAACTGATTCAGCCTGCCGCCTACGAGATCACCGCTCACCCCGAGCATCCCCGCCTGCTGAAGCTGACCTTGAACGCCGATGCACTGAACGCCTTCCTGGCCGATGTGCGTGATATCGACGTGCAGAACCTCGAGTACGTGCCTTTCATGCGCTTTCATCTGGCGCGCCGCCTGAAGGCGCACATGGGTGCCGACTTTGGCGAGACCCTGGTGAACATCATCAAGGACCGCAAGCATGGCGGCTTTGTGCTGGGTCTGGAAGGCGTGAGCCAGGACAGCGACGATTACGTGAAGTTCGGCACCGCCATCGGCCATATCCTGGGCCCGGCCAACCACGACTCCATGTCCAACAAGTACTACGCACGTTTCCTGGTCAAGCACACCGACGCCAGCGACTCCTATCTGCGTCAGGCCTATCGTCTGTTCACCATGCACACCGACGGCACCTTTGTGACCGAAGCCACCGACTGGCTGCTGATGATGAAGTTCGACGAGCAGAACGCCGTGGGCGGTGAGTCGCGCTTTCTGCACCTGGACGACTGGAGCGAGCTGGACTGCTTCGTGCAGGACCCGCTGGGCGCCAGGCCACTGCTGTACAAGGCCCCGGGCTCCAAGAACGTGAACGAGCGCGTGGAACGCCCCGTGTTCTTCCACGGCGAGTTCGGCCTGTCGATCTCCTTCATCGACCAGTTCGTGCAGCCCGCCAACGATGCAGAAGCCGAATATCTGCAGAACCTGTCCGAATCGATGGAAAATTCGCCCGGCACCCGCACCGTCAGCCTGCCTGCCGGCGACCTGGTGGTTCTGAACAACTACTTCTATGTGCACGGCCGCGCGCCGTTCGAGCGTAACGAGCAACTGCACCGCGAGCTGATGCGTCAGCGCGGTACATTCGCTCAGTAAACCTTGAACACCTGATGTTTCTGTCACGCCCCCGTGCACCGCAAGTGTGCGGGGGCGTAGCCAGTTAAACCCCTGAATTTCGCTCCTGAGGCGCCCTACCATGGCATCGTCACAAGCCCCTGCTGCAAACGCAGCCTCCGCCCCCAAAGCGCAAGCCGCCTACGGCCAACGTGCAGGGCTTCCCCGCCATCTGCAGAACATCCTGTCGCTGCAGGACTTCGAGGCCGCAGCGCGCAAGCACCTGCCCCGCCCGCTTTACGGCTATGTCTCCGGCGCGGCCGAAGACTGCGTCTCGCTGCAGGCCAACCGCGACAGCTTCAGGCAATATGGCTTCAGCTCCAGGGTCATGGTGGATGTGTCGCAACGCCATCAGAAAGTGGAGCTGTTCGGCCAGACCTGGGACTCGCCCTTCGGCGTGGCCCCCGTGGGCATCAGCGCCATCTCTGCCTATCGCGGCGATCTGGTGCTGGCGCAGACGGCAGCTGCCAACCGCATTCCCGCCATCATGAGCGGCACCTCCCTGATCCCCATGGAAGAAGTGGCCAAGGCCGCGCCATCGACCTGGTTCCAGGCCTATCTGCCCGGCGACACCACGCGCATCGACGGCCTGATCGAGCGCATCGAGGCCGCCGGCTTCGGCACCCTGGTCATCACCGTGGACATTCCGGTCTGGGCCAACCGCGAAAACAATGTGCGCACCGGTTTCTCGATGCCGCTGCGCCCCTCGCTACGCCTGGCCTATGACGGCATCACCCGTCCGCGCTGGATGGTGGGCACCATGCTGCGCACCCTGATCAACCACGGCATGCCGCACTTCGAGAATTCGTTTGCCACGCGCGGCGCGCCTCTGCTGTCGGGCACTGCCATTCGCGATACCACGGGCCGCGACCACCTGAACTGGAAGCACATCGAGCGCATCCGTCAGCGCTGGCAGGGCAACCTCATCATCAAGGGCATCCTCAACGAAGACGATGCCGTGATGGCCGCCGATATCGGTGCGCAAGGCATCGTGGTCTCCAACCACGGCGGCCGTCAGCTCGACGGCGTGGTTGCCCCGCTGCAAATGCTGCCCCATGTGGTGGACCGCGTGGGCCATCGCACGGCCGTGATGATGGACAGCGGCATTCGCCGCGGCAGCGATGTGCTCAAGGCCGTGGCCCTGGGCGCGCGCATGGTGTTTCTGGGCCGCCCCTTCATGTACGCAGCCGCAGTTGGCGGTGCACAGGGCGTGGACCACGCCATCACCTTGCTGCGTGACGAGGTGGACCGCAATATGGCCATGCTGGGCGCGACATCCATGGCCGAGATCACCCCAGACTGCCTGCGCGCGACGCGGGGCTGAAACCGGTCAGCCTCTAAGATAGAACGCTTGAACCATAAAAAAGGAGAGCGTCATGCCCATGTTTGTAGACCACTCGCCGGCTGGCGAGTGCATTTTCTGCAAGCTCGTCAAAGGGGAGATTCCATCGGCCAAGGTCTATGAGGATGATTTGACCATCGCCTTCATGGACATCGGCCAGGCCACGCGAGGCCATGTGCTGGTGGCCAGCAAGCGCCATGCCGTCAATCTGCTGGAGCTGACGCCCGAGGAAGCCGGCGCGGTGATGCAGACGGCCCAGCGCGTGGCGGCCGGGGTGAACAAGGCTTTCGATCCCGACGGCATCAATATCTTCCAGGCCAATGGCGCACCGGCGGGTCAGACGGTGTTTCACTTTCATCTGCATGTGCTGCCGCGCTTCGAGGGCGATGGACTGTCCGTCGTCTGGCAGCGCGAGGAACCGGGCTTTGCCGTGCTGGGCGAGCTGGCCGAGAAAATCAAAGCCGAATTCGCTTAAGTCGAATCACTATTAAAAAAAGAGCTTCCAGCGCTTGATGGATCAGCGCTGGAAGCTCTTTTTACTTGAAACCCCTGCTTTAGTGGGATTCGGCAGCCCTGATGACATCGGCTATTTGCGCCGGCGTCACATCACCCTTCTGGCGGCCCCAGCGCAGGCGCATGTAATTGACCAGATCGGCCATGTCTTCATGGCTGAGCTGATCGGCAAAGCCGGGCATGGCCTGCATGCGCTCGCCATGGGCCAGATCACGCTCGGGCAGGCCTTCGCGGATCACGCGCACCAGATTCAGCGGCGTGGGGAACATGGCCGTGGTGTTGGTATCGAGTCGCAGCGAGGAATGTGGCTGGCCCTGGCCATCGACGCCATGGCAGCCTGCGCACAGACCGATATAGACGCGCTCGCCATTGGCAGAGACCTGGGTCTGAGGCGCTTCGGCAACCGGCGGCCTGGATTCAGGCTTTTCACCCTGAATCAGATAGGCGGCCATGTCCTTGAGATCGGCCTCGGCCATGTGCGAGCTGGAGTGCTGCAGCACGGGGAACATGCCCATGGTCATCACGCCCTGTTTGGACAGGCCGGTGCGCAGAAACTGCACCAGGTCCTGCTCGCTCCAGCCGCGTGCGGCCAACGATTTGGGGCGTAGGTCGGGGGCGTATGCGCCTTCGATAACATTGCCTGCCAGCGACTGTTTGAGGTCCATGGCAAAGCTGGCGGTACGCGGGGTGTGGCATTCGCCGCAGTGGCCCAGCGTGTTGACCAGATAGGCACCACGATCCAGCGAGTTGGCGGCCAGAGGTGCGCCGCCGGCGTGTTGCTCACCCGAGGGGCGCTCCAGCGCATTCCATAGCGCAAGACCGGGGCGCACGCTGAAGGGGAAGTTCATGTCCGGCTTGCGGTTGGGTGCTTCCACCGCAGGCTGGGCCTGCAGCCAGACCCAGAGCGCATCGACATCGGCGCGCGTGATGTCGTGATAGCTGGCGTAGGGCATGGCGGGATAGAGGTTCTTGCGCCCCGGTGCCATGCCGCGCGCCACGGCGCGGTAGAGATCGTCGGCCGACCACTTGCCTATGCCGTGCTCCCTGGAGGGCGAGATATTCGTGCCGTACAAGGTGCCCATGGGCGTGACCATGGCCATGCCTCCGGCCAGCTCGGCGCCCGTGGTGGGCGAGCTGTGGCAGGCCGCGCAGTCGGCAGCGCGAAACACCTGTAGGCCCCGATCGAACAGCTTTTGCTTTTGTTCGGCGCTGATGTTGGCAAAGTCCACCGTGGCAGGCGGCACGCTGCCGCTGGAACTGCCCGCGATATACATGCCGCCCAGCACCACCACGGCTGCGGCGACAATGCCTGCGGCGATCCTGGTGAGTTTGCTGCGTTGAGCTTTATCCATGACGGCTGACCTCCCGCGTACGCTGGCCCGTGGTCAGGCCCGGCGTGGCCAAGATCAGGTCGCGCACTGCGTGGTAGTAGCGCACATAGCCGGTGCAGCGGCAGATATGCTTGTCCAGCGCAGCCTCCACGGCTTCTTCCACGGCGTTGGCATCCACGGGCCTGGCCTGCAGTTGCTCCATCAGCACGGTGGCCGAGTTCACAAAACCCGGTGTGCAATAGCCGCACTGAAACGAGAAATGCTCCAGAAACGCCTTTTGCACGGCAGAAGCCGTGATCCGGCCGGTGTCATCGGTGCTGGCCGCACCTTCGATGGTGCGCAGGCTTTTGCCATTGAGCCAGGCCACGCCGGTCACGCAGGCGGGCACGGTGTGGGGGCCCTTGCCGGGCTCGTCCACGATGATGGTGCAGGCGCGGCACACACCCTGGCCGCAGCCCAGGCGGGTGCCCGTCAGGCCCTGGTACTCCTGCAGAAACTCGATCATCATCAGGTCCTTGGGCAGCTCATGCGGACCGGTTTTCTGGCCGTTGATGGTGGCGGAGAACTGGATACGTTGCTGCATCACAATGCCTTCTTGATTCGTTGCGCGCTCAGCGGCAGTTGATAGAAACGCTTGCCGGTGGCGTGAGCCACGGCGTTGGCGCAGGCAGCGACGACGGGGATCATCACCACTTCGGCCATGCCCTTGGGCGGGTCGGTGCGCGAGACCGGAGGCAGCACGTGGCCCTCGGCCGTCCACACGGCCAGCTCGCTGGCGCGCGGCAGGTGGTAGCGGTTGAAGCTCCAGGTGCCGTTGCCGGGGCCGCTCGGCCCCAGGGGCAGCTCTTCGTACAAAGCGTGGCCGATACCCATGGCCACGCCGCCCTGCAACTGGCCCGAGACCAGCTCGGGCACGATTTGCGAGCCGCATTCCAGCCAGGTCTTGTGCCCCAGCAAGCTCACCTTGCCGGTGCCCGTGGATACGGCCAGCTCCACCAGCGTGGCACAAGGCGCGTAGTACACCGCGCCCGCCGCCAGACGGTGCACCGGCGGATAGCTGACCTTGACGCGCGGCTGGAAGGCATAGCCGGCGCTGTCCATCGCGGCCTTATGGGCCGCATCGGCACCATTGCCAAAGCGAACGGACAGCGCATCGATCTCGGCGGCAAAGCGCTTGCCGCCCAGCTCGAACTCGGCACTGGCCCAGGAACGGCGATTGAAGGTGTGGACGCAGACACCAGTGACCAGACCCAGCTCATGGGCGCGTGCGGCCAGGCGCTCCAGCGTCAAAGGCTCCATGGCTCCAGCCACCAGCTTGCCGTCCTTCCACTCGGCTTCATCGAGCGAGACCGGCATGCCCTGCAGCGGCCCGCCAAACGGGTTGCCCCAGATGGACAGCGCCGCAGGCCACAGGCCATGGGCCAGTAACAGCTTGGCGGCCTGGCGCGTGGTGTGAGTGAAGTAGTAGGCCGAGTTGGAGGCAGATTGCGGCGAGGTGAAGCTGGGCACCCAGTACGGGTCCTGCGACTGGCGATCCTCATCGGCCTGGGGCGTGGAGTTGGGTTGCTCCTGCGTGTGCACGGGCATCTCGGGCCATTTCTGCGCCGCAAACTCCACCTCATCCACAGGGCGGCCGAGAAAGGGCTCTGCCGCCAGCATCTGCGCCGTGGTGGTGCCGGTGCCGATTTCTGCCGTGATGTGCTTCATCTTGAGCTTGCCTTCGGGCGATAGCTCGATCAATGCCAGCGCGGCTTCGCCGGCGGTACCAAAGCTTTTTTGCACCGAGGCAAAACCCACGCCGTAGCGCATGCCGGGATTGGCGGCCTCGTACTCGGCCTTGCGTCGGGCACGGTTCACCCACACCGGATCCTTGGCGGCCAGGGCCAGAATCTCGCCAATGCGCAGCTGGCCCGCAGGCACGGCGCCCTGGGTGTTGCGCAAACCTGTGCGCAGCATGTTCTTCTGGCGCAGCGCGATGGCATCCATGCCGATCTGCTCGGCAATTTCATCGACCAGCATTTCGGTCGGAGCCATGGACTGCAGCGTGCCGTAGCCGCGCACCGACCCCGCAGTGACCTCGCTGCTGGGGAAGACGGCCACCGACAGATCGCTCTTGGGAAAGTAGTACACCGACTGCGAGGAAGCGACGCCGAGCGTGCCCACCGAAGGGCTGAAGTTCATGGTGCCGCCGCCATCGCCGCGCATGTCCACCGAGAAGGCCTGGAACTGTCCCTCTGCATCCACGGCAATCGTGGTCTTGAGGTCGAAAGGGTGGCGCTTGAGCGCGAACTGGAAATGCTGCCAGCGGTCCAACGCCAGCCGCACCGGGCGGCCTTGCGCATAAAGCGCCGCCAGACCCACATAGAAAGGAAAGGAGTGATGCTCCTTCTGCCCGTAGCCCACGGTGTAGGCGCTCAGGTAATCCATTTCCTTGAGCGCAAAGCGGCTGGCCTTGACCATGCCGACCACATGGCCCGCCGTGGCGTAGGGCGCCTGGGTGGCGCCCACCATATGCATCACGCCCCTGCTCTCTTCATACCAAGCCAGACCGTTTTCGGGCTCCAGAGCGGCGGGCTCCATGGACTGGCTGTGGTAGTTGCGCGAGAAGACCTGCGTGCCCTCGGGCGGCTGCTTGAGCAGTTGCTGGATCTGGGCCGAATACTGCATGGCCTTGCCATGCTTGGGGTCGTCTGCGCCAGGCCATTGCACCTCGGGGCCGGTCAGCTGTGGGCGCACGATACCGTTGTACAGAGGCGCGTACAGATCGGGCTCGTCGTGCTTTTCAGCTCCCATGCGCACATAGCGCGCGGCCACATAGGGCTTGCGTTTGGGTGGTGTGGCGGCTGCGCCCCACTGGAAGATTCCGTCATTGAAACGCAGCAGGCGCACGGCTTCGCGGTAGCGCTCGTAGTCATGCCAGATCCCCATGGCCACGGGCTGGCCCAGCATGGGCGAGACCTGGCCCTTGGGCAAGAAGTAGCTGCCGTAAAAACCCGGCTCGGGCATGTGCACGCCATCGGCCTCGGCGCGCTCGGCGTCCACCAGCACATCGGGGGCAAAGTCCTTGCCCAGCACGGACAGATCCAGACCTTCGTAGATGCGGTCGGCACGCGGAACCATGATCAAAAGCGCATAGGACTGCTTGTCGGGCCAGCCCGCCATGTCGCGCGCGCGCAGGTCGATGGCAAACAGCTTCTGGCCCGTGACCTTGGCCATGCCGTCGCGGCGGTAGCGCAGCCGGCCGCCGTCCATCCAGGCAGCGTCCTGAGCGCTTGCCGGCTCGACCATCTGCGCCAGCGCCTGCTCCAGCGGGCGCACTCCGGCAAGCACTCCCAGGGCGGCTGCGGCCTTCAAAAAGCTGCGCCGGCTCAAATCCGATTTGGGCACATTCATTCTCCAGTGAGCAAACCGAAGCGGCGGCAGGCCAGCACCCCGGTCGCAATTGACTCGCAGCGCTGCCCGACAACCAGGGCAACGCTCGGATATCTGCACATCGGCCGGCACTGCGGCCGGCCGGCATGGCGATATCGTTTTCAAAAAGAAAATCGATTTGGTATATGGATTGCTTCAATCTTCTTTATGAATAATTGATGCAAAGCCAAGATAACCAAATCGATTTGTGCAAAGTAAAGTATACAAAAACTTCTGCAATGCCTGTCGCGCGCTTCGCAATGACCGCCCGCACTCTTGAGGAATTCCATGGCCGACACGCCCAGCCAACGCATCACCATCTCCGACGTGGCCCGTGAGGCCGGTGTTTCACGCACCACGGTCTCGCACGCGCTCAATGGTCGCGGTCAGGTCGACCCGGCCACACGCCTGAAGGTGGAGGAGGCTGCGCGCAGCCTCGGCTACCGGCCCAATCGTCATGCGCAGCGCCTGCGCACAGGCGGCGCCAGCATGATTGCGCTGATGTCGTCCATGCCATTCACGGTCTCGGGCGGCCCCTCTCGACTGGGGTTCTTCATGGAAGTGGCAGCTGTCGCGGCCTCGTCGGCGCTTGAACGCGGCCTGGTCATGGCACTGGTTCCGCCTCACCGACCCGGCCAGACTTCGCTGAACCTGCTCGATATCGACGGAGCCCTGGTCATAGAGCCGCAGGCCGGCGACCCCCAGCTGGCAGAGCTGCTGCAGCAGGGCCTGCCGGTGGTGTCCATCGGCCGCCCGGGTGGCGACGATGTCAACGTGCCCTATGTCGATCTGCTGTCGGGTCCGGCCACGCAGATGCTGCTAACGCATATGCTGGCGGCCGGAGCCAGGCAGATCGGGCTGGTGGTCGGCGCCTCGGAGCGCACCTCCTACAGCCAGGCCGAGCAGGCCTATGCCGCCATGGCGGCAGGCCATGGCATGCCGCCCGTGGTGCTGCGCATGGACGAAGCCGAGGGCGAGAACGGCGGCCATGCCGCAGCCCAACAGTTGCTGGGCGAACACCCCGAGCTCGATGCACTGCTGGTCATGGTCGATGCCTTTGCCGTGGGCGCTGCCCGCTACGCCCAGCAGGCAGGCCTGCGCATCCCCGAAGACCTGATGCTGGCCACACGTTACGACGGCCTGCGTGCGCGCAGTTGCGAGCCGCCACTGACGGCACTGGACCTGCATCTGGAAGACATCGCCCAGCAGGCGGTCGATCTGCTGTTCGAGCATCTGCGCGGCGACACCACGCGGCGCATGGCCACCGGACCTTTGCCGGCCTTGGCGCTGCGCCGCTCCACGCAAAGAAAGCCCGGTTGAATCACTTCAACCGGGCTTTCAATCGTCGGAACCCAGGCTATCGACGCTGGTGAAGACGGCTACTGCGCCGCTCAAAGGTCACTTCGTCACGCTGCGGCATATTGTCGAAACACTTCGTCGAGGCCTGCAATCCATTCCTGCTTCTGCGCCTCGCTGGCAAAGCTCGCTTCCAGGCTGTTGCGCGCCAGCTGATAGGCCTCGGGCGCGCCCATGCCCGTGGCGGCAAATAGCTGGGTGTAGTTCTCGTTGACATAGCCGCCGAAATAGGCCGGGTCGTCCGAGTTGATCATGACCTTGAGACCGGCCGCCAGAAGGCGCGGCAGATTGTGATCGGCCAGATCCTTGATCACGCAGAGCTTGAGATTCGACAACGGGCAGACCGTCAGCGGAATCTGCTCCTTGATCAGCCTCTGCATCAGCAGCGCATCCTGCTCGGACTGCACGCCATGGTCGATGCGCTCCACGTTCAGCACATCCAGTGCGCCCCAGATATAGGCGGGCGGTCCCTCCTCTCCCGCATGGGCCACCAGACGCAGGCCCAGCTGCTTGCAGCGTTCAAACACGCGGGCGAACTTCTCGGGTGGATTGCCCAGCTCGCTGCTGTCCAGCCCCACGCCGATAAAGCGATCACGCAGCGGAAGCGCGGCCTCCAGCGTCTGCAGGGCGCTTTCCTCGCTCAGATGGCGCAGAAAGCTCAGGATCAGCGAGGAGGAAATGCCCTGCTCGATCTGCGCGTCGCGGCAGGCGCGGTAAAGACCGTTGATGACGGTCTCCATCGCCACGCCCCGCTCGGTATGGGTCTGCGGGTCGAAGAAGATTTCCGTGTGCACCACATTGTCGGCCACGGCACGATCCAGATAGGCGCGCGCCATGTCGTAGAAATCCTGCTCATGCAGCAGCACGCTGGCACCCGCGTAATAGATGTCCAGAAAGCTCTGCAGATCGGTGAAGGCATAGGCCGCGCGCAGAGCTTCCACGCTGTCATAGGCCAGAGGTATCTGGTTGCGCTGCGCCAGCGCAAAAATCAGTTCGGGCTCCAGCGAGCCCTCGATATGCATATGCAGCTCGGCCTTGGGCATGGCGCGCAGCAGCTCGGGCAGACGGGCAACATCTACTTCAGGCACGGTGTTCATCTTTATTCTCCTTGGCGCTGCGCGCCATTCAATGTCTAGCCTATCAAACCGGCACAGCTCAGGCCATATGGCCAGCCCGATAGGTCTGCGACTTCGGTCTTGCCGCCGCAAGCCCGTCTCTCACCCTCATGGACGCCCATGCGGCAAAGCCTCTCAGGCCGGTCTCAGCAGGTTCCGAAGCCTATCGCCTGGCCCTTCAGGAAGCGGCGATAGGCCGACGACATGCGGTCGGCCGCCGAGTGCATTTCCGCGCGCGGGTCCAGCGGCAGCGCCTTGGGCAGCTGCGACTCCAGCACCGGCTGGTCCTGGACAAAGATGGTGTGCTGGAAGGTCTGCAACTGCTCGTCGGTCGATTCGAAGTCCGCGACTGCCAGACGGAACCAGACGCGGCTGGCTTCGGGAGTGACGGGGCAGATGAACAGACCGATCTGCTCGCGCCAGCCCTGCTTAGAGCTGCCCTCTTCGGGAATTTTGGTCAGCACGGCGGTGTAGGCAGCGGTCACCTCGTAGGTGTATTCCACCTCGGCCGCCTGGGTGGAATGCAGATTGGACTGGGGTTGCACGGCCTTGCAACCCGTCGCCAGCACGCCGGTGGCGGTGGTCTCCACCTTGTAGGCGGCAATGGCCGTGGCGTCGCGGCTGCCCAGCCAGCCTTCGTGCACAAAGCCGAAGTGGGACATGTCGAGAAAGTTCTCGATGATGCGCGGTGCACTGGCCGCCACATCGTAGGGCCCGCAGTTCACCTTGCGCAGATGCTGGTCCGTTTCGGCAGCGAACACGGGCAGCTGGCTGTCGGAAGGCTCAAGTCGCACCCAGATCAGGCCATAGGCTTCCTGCACCTCGAAGGCCTGCACGCGCTGCGATGCAGGGGGCGTGAAATCGGGCACGGCGGGTACTTTCACGCACTGGCCTCCCGATGAAAATTGCCAGCCGTGATAAGGGCATTCCAGATGCCCGTTTTCCACACGCCCCATGGACAGGCGTGCACCACGATGCGGGCAGCGGTCCACAAAGGACTGAACCAGTCCCTCGGCATTGCGCCACAGCACCAGCGGCTGTTCCAGCAGCAGCACGGAAAACGGCGCGCTCACCACATCGGAGGATTGGGCAACAGGATGCCAGAGGGTACGTTCAGTCATGGGGATACTCGTCATTATCGAAATACAAAGGGCCGCTCTGCGGCGGCCCTGTCGCTGCAAGTCGTGTCTGGACGACTGTTAACAGCCAACACTACGCGGCAAACCAGGGGTCTGCCTTGAAGACATGCGCCGCAAGCCGCAATCGGAGCGACAAGGCGGCGCGATGCCTGATCGGCAGTGATTACTTGGCGTCGCCGCCGGGCACTTTGCCTTCCACGCCCTTGACGTAGAAATTGATGCCTTTGAGGAAGCCGTCGTCAGCAACCTTGTCGGCAGCGATCAGTTCCTTGCCGTCCTGGCCGGTGATTGGGCCCTTCCAGATGGTGAATGTACCTTCCTTCAGTCCCTTTTTCACGTCCTCAACCTTTGTCTTGATCTCGGCGGGAATATCGTCGGCCAGAGAAACAATGTCGATCACGCCTTCCTTGACGCCCCACCAGGTCTGGCGGCTGCTCCACTTGCCGTCCAGCGCGCTGCGCGTAGAGTCGATGTAGTAAGGAGCCCAGTTGATGATGGACGAGCCCAGGTGAGCCTTGGGGCCGTAGGCCGTCATGTCCGAATCCCAGCCGAAGGCACGCTTGCCTTTTTCCTCGGCCGTCTTCAGCACTGCTGGCGAATCGGTGTTCTGGAACAGGATGTCGGCGCCGCCGTTGATCAGGCTGGTTGCAGCTTCGGTTTCCTTGGGAGGGCTGAACCATTCGTTGACCCAGACCACCTTGGTCTTGATCTTGGGGTTCACGGACTGGGCACCCAGCGTGAAGCTGTTGATATTGCGGATGACTTCGGGAATCGGCACCGAACCCACCACACCCAGGGTGTTGGACTTGGTCATGCCGCCGGCAATGATGCCGGCCAGATAGGCGCCTTCGTATGTGCGGCTGTCATACGTGCTGACATTGGCGGCGGTCTTGTAGCCGGTGGCGTGTTCCCACTTCACGTCGGCGAACTCGGGGGCCAGCTTCTGGATCACGTCCATATAGCCGAAGGTGGTACCGAACACCAGCTTGTTGCCCTGCGACGCCATGTCGCGCAGCACGCGCTCGGCATCGGCACCTTCGGGCACGCTCTCCACGTAGCTGGTCTTGATCTTGTCACCGAACTCTTTTTCCAGGGCCTTGCGGGCCTGGTCATGGGCAAAGGACCAGCCACCGTCGCCCACCGGGCCGACATAAGCAAAAGCAATCTTCAGAGGTTCCGGAGCTGCGGCGGCAGGAGCGGCAGCGGGGGCAGCAGCTGGCGCCGGTGCTTCTTCCTTCTTGCCGCAGCCCACGAGAGCGGCCGAGGCCACAGCCGTCAGTGCGGCGACCTTGATCAATGAACGCTTGTGCAAATCAGTCATTAAAGTTTCCTTGGAACAAAGAGTGAGGTTTGAAACCGGCAACAGCGCAGTACCTGGGATGCCGGTTACACCTTGGGCAATATATGCATAAACCGAGCCAAATTGCAGCCCGGTATCCTGAAAACGACAGCGCAAAAAGAAAGGCCCCTCGGGGCCTTTGATCGGACGTCGGTCGGGCGTCCCGCAAACAGCGCTTATTTGGCGCCGGGCACCTTGCCCTCGATACCGTTCACATAGAAGTTGATGCTGCGCAGCCAGGCGTCGTCCGCCACCTTGCCGGCTTCCAGCAACTCCTTGCCGGTGTTGTCCTTAATGGGACCGGTCCAGACGGCGAAGGAGCCGTCCTTCAGGCCGGCGCGGGCCTTCTCCACCTTGTCCTTGATTTCCTGGGGCACGTCGTCGGCGATCTTCTTCAGATCGATGGCGCCTTCCTTCACGCCCCACCAGAAGTTGCCGGTCTGCCACTTGCCGGCCAGCGTGTCTTCCACCACCTTGCTGTAGTAGGGAGTCCAGTCGATCACGGCAGAGCCCAGATGGGCCTTGGGTGCGAAGCCGCTCATGTCGCCGTCCTTGCCGAAGGCACGGGCACCGCGCTCTTCGGCCGTCTTCAGCACGGCGGGAGAGTTGGTGTTCTGGTACATCACGTCCACGCCACCGTTGATCAGGCTGTTGGCGGCTTCGGATTCCTTGGGAGGAGCGAACCACTCGTTCACCCAGACCACCTTGGCCTTGATGGAGGGATCGATGCTCTGGGCGCCCAGCACAAAGCTGTTGATATTGCGCACCACTTCGGGAATGGGCACCGAAGCCACCACGCCCACGGTCTTGGTCTTGGTCATGGCGCCCGCCACGATACCGGCCAGATAAGCGCCTTCAAAGGTCTTGGTGTCGTAAACCGCCGCGTTGTCGGCCGTCTTGTAGCCGGTGGCGTGTTCGAACTTCACATCCTTGGCATCAGCAGCGACCTTTTGCACAAAGTCCTGATAGCCGAAGCTGGTGGCAAAGACCAGCTTGTTGCCCTGGCCGATCATGTCACGCATCACACGTTCGGCGTCGGCAGACTCGGGAACGCTCTCGACCATGGAAGTCTCGATCTTGTCACCGAACTTATCCTGAATGGCCTTGCGACCCAGCTCGTGCTGATAAGTCCAGCCGCCGTCGCCGATGGGGCTCACATACATGAAGCCGATCTTGAGCTTGTCGGCAGCAGGTGCTGCCGCAGGTGCGGCGGCAGGCGCTGCAGGAGCCTCTTCCTTCTTGCCGCAAGCGGTCAGCACCGCCATGGAAACAGCCGACAGGCCGATCATCTTGATCAGAGCGCGTTTGCCCAGAGTCGTCATTGGAGTTGTCCTCTCGTTATTTTTGAAAAGCGGATTGCACCACATTTGGGCATCACGCTCCAGGGTAGAAGGGTTTTCCCAGGGAAGCCGGCATATTGGCCCGAATCCAGGTCGGATTACGCGAGATCAGCACCAGCACCACGATGGTGGCCAGATAAGGCAGCATGGACAGAATCTGGCTGGGCACCTGAACACCCGTGGCCTGCAGATGGAACTGCAGCATGGTGACTCCGCCAAACAGATAGGCACCCAGCAGGACGCGGGCCGGCCGCCAGGTCGCAAATGTCGTCAGCGCCAGAGCGATCCAGCCTCGACCCGACACCATGTTCTCCACCCACAGCGGCGTGTAGACCACGGAGATGAAGGCGCCCGCCAGACCGCACATGGCTCCGCCAAACATCACGGCCATCAGGCGGATGCGTCGCACGGGGTAGCCCAGAGCATGGGCCGAGGATGGCGACTCGCCGACCGAGCGCAACACCAGGCCCGCACGCGTGCGGTACAGAAACCAGACCATCAGGGCGGCCAGCACGATGGCACCGTATACCAGCGGGTGCAGCGTGAACAGGGCCGGGCCCACGACAGGCAGATCTGCCAGGCCAGGAATCGAGTACTTGGGCAGCTCGGGCAGCTTGGCCTGTACATAGCCCAGGCCCACAAATGCAGAGAAGCCCGCGCCGAACAGCGACAGCGCAAGACCGGTTGCGTACTGGTTGGTGTTAAACCAGATCACCAGCCCGCCAAAGATGGCGGCCAGCAAGGCCCCGGCCAGCATGCCAGCGCCAAAGCCCATCCAGGTATTGCCGGTGTGCACGGTAGCGGCAAAACCGGCAATGGCGGCGCAAAGCATCATGCCTTCGGCGCCGAGATTGACGATGCCCGATTTCTCATTGATCAGCAGGCCCAGGGCCGCCAGCGCCAGAACAGTGCCGGCGCTGAGGGTGGAGCCCAGCAGCAGTGCATAGGATTCCATGGATCAGGCTCCCT